>Ga0315274_10001227_pt1 | contig 39593 bp, 25 predicted proteins | sample YL17G02_20_MG_FD_203700 | JGI IMG/M metagenome (GOLD analysis project Ga0315274, IMG submission 203700) | Sediment microbial communities from Yellowstone Lake, YNP, Wyoming, USA - YL17G02_20 | ecosystem: Environmental > Aquatic > Freshwater > Lake > Sediment | place: USA: Wyoming | collected...
CCGACCGAGGCGCACACCGATAGATGAGAAAGGATAGACCATTGGGATATGTGACAAGGGAGACGGATCTACGAACACCGGACGAAGAGGCGGCAACGGCGGCCGAGCGCACAAGGCGCGCGGTGAAAGCCGATCCGATGGAGCGAGCACACGTCGCAATGGAGATTGTGCTCCTCGAAGCTGAACTGCGCGACCTGAACGTCAGCAAGGTGGAGCTGCAGGGTCACCTGCAAGTGCTTGAAACCACCAATGCCGAGCTCACGCTTGAGGCAGCCCGACTGAAGGCGCTCGATCTCCTGCAGAGAGGCGGTGCGCTTTTGCCCCAGCAGGCCGCGGATCTCGAAGGGCTGCGGACATCGGCTGGGTCGCGTCAAGGGATGGCCGCCGCGCTCAAGGTCGAAATCGGGCAACTCGACGGTCGCATAAGCGCGGTGCAGAACCGGTTGGCGGTCCTGCGCCCCGACCTGGTCGAGCGAGACGCGGCAATCGCAGCGACCGCAAAGGCGCCCGGAACGGGTTCCCGGGAGTCGGTGGCCAACGTCGGCGGCCGCCTCTGAGTTGCGCAACAGAGGCCTCCTGCGCAGGGGCCGGGCTCACCGTGCAATAGGCAACCGCCCGGCCCCTCGCGGTCGCTCCTGAGTGAAGCGACGGGAAGGGTTGTAGGAGGGCGCAGGATGCCTTAGAAGATGCCAGCGCACCTGCCTTAGATTGCGCATAACTGCACAGATCGAGGGTTCTGAAATGCGGACAGTGTCGCCGGAAAAAGAGCAAGCGATCGAGGAGCGGCGCTGGAGAGTCTGGCGGCTCCGCGTCGTCCATAAGCTTGACGTTTGCGAGATCGTCAAGCTGGTGAGCATCAGCAGGCGCACCGTCATGTCGGACCTGGCCGAGATGCGCGACGTGCGCAGCGACCACATCCGGCTCGCTCACGCCGAACAGCAGGAGACCATCGACGCTGCTATCGAGGTGGCCGAGCAATGCGACGCGGTGTGCCGGGAGGCATGGGCCAACCACGGCGCCGCTGAGAAGGGGTCGTTTGCCCGGGCGAAGTTCCTCAGCATCGTTCTCCATGCGGTTCGCACCCGGATCGAGGTGCTGCAATCTGTCGGCCTGCTGCCCACTGCGGCCGATGAGGTGATTCTGACCCAGGATTCCAGCGTCCGCGATCTGACCGATGACGAGTCGGACCGGCTCCTTGCCATGCTGAAGGCCGAGCTCAGGCGCAGACCCGACGCAGAGCAGAACAAAGGCCGAGCGGTCGAGCGCCATGGGGCGGGCCGGAAGGGGCGAGAACGTGCGACCGCTTGACCGATCGAGCAGATGCAGGTCGGCCCGGGCCGATGCTCACCGCCACAGCCCAGCCCTGGCCGCGCCTGGTGGCGGCCCTTGGGCGCTGCGGCCAGAGAATGGGCATTCCCGCGACCGCCCGACCAACGCCGCAAATCGAGTCACACGCAGGATTTCGGAGGCCCGAGCATGAGACTGCCTGACTGGCTGCGACGTCGACGCAGAGTGGAGATGGCGAGCGAGCTCACGGATCCGGAGTGGGTTATGGTCGAGCTGCTGGCATCACTGTCGAAGAACGCGCTTCGGGCCGTCCTGTGGGAGTTCCTGGCTGCGAGCCGGGACCCCAAGCCGCCCAGCGATATCGCGCGAGTCCGGGGCCAGCGGCTCCTTGGCTTCCTGAGGGAGGCCGGAGATTCCCGTCCCGAACTGCTGGTGCACTTCGGGACCGTCACACAACTGCTGGTTGCGTGGGCGGACAATAACGAGCGGCTGATGGCGCAGGGTCCCCTGTAGGGGCGCCCATAGACTGCGATCGGGGACTGACAATGACAGTCGGTGAAGTCACCACAGTATTGAAAATCAACCTCACCAACTTCCGCAACGGCCTGCAGCAGGCGAACGCGCTCCTCGACCAGCACCGCGAGACGGCGCTCCGGACGGCCGGCGTGCTTGCCGGGTTCGGCGGGGCGGTAGCCGCCGGCCTGGGTGTGGCCACCCAGAAGGCGGCCGAGTTCGAAGCGCAGATGCGCAACGTCAACAGCATCCTCAAGATGAGCGAGGGCGACTTCGCGGCTCTCGGCGAGTCGGTGCTCGCGCTGGCCGGCAAGACGGGACAGGCGCCGGCCGTGTTGGCGCGTGGGCTCTACGATATCGCGTCCAGCGGGTTCGAGGGCGCCGATGGTCTGAAGGTGCTGGAGGCGGCGGCGATCGGTGCAACCGCCGGCATCACCGACACCGCGACGGCTGCCCGGGCCGTCACCGGCGTGCTGAACGCCTACGGCATGAGCGCCGACAAAGCCGGCTACGTGCAGGACGTCCTGTTCAAGACGGTCGAGCGTGGCGTGCTCACCTATGGAGACCTGGCGCAGAACCTGGGCGAAGTGGTGAGCTTGGCAGCACAGGCGAACGTTCCGCTCGAGGAGATCGGTGCTGCAATCGCTGCCATTACCAAGGCCGGGGTTGTGCCGTCCCGGGCCTTCACATCGCTGGGGCAGGTACTGCAAAGCCTCATCAGCCCGAGCGCACAGGCGAAGGCCGCGGCGTCTGCACTTGGCATCGACCTCAGCGCGGCGGCCTTGGCCTCGAAGGGCCTGGTGGGCGTGATGACGGACATGGGGCAGAAGCTCCAGGTCAGTGCCGCGGATCTCAAGGTAATGGCGGAAGCGGGCGCCACCGACGCACAGCAGATGGAGCTGCTGGCCAAGGCGAGCGGCGCCAGCGTCGAGCAGTTGGCGGCGCTGTTCCCGAACGTCGAGGCCTTGCGCGGGGCGCTGGTAATGGCAGCCGATGGCGGGCGCACCCTGTCGGCCGAGATGCTGGCGATGACGGATGCAAGCGGCTCCGCAGCGGCGGCCTTCGCTGAGCAGAGCAAGTCCTTCCAGGTGCAATGGGCGCAGACGACGGCGGCCCTGCAAGCGTTCCTCATAGAGATCGGGTCGAGCTTGCTGCCAGTGCTCAAAGCAATGGCGGTCGCACTCACAGCCGTCGTGCGAGTGGGCGAACTGGTGCCGGGGCCCTTGCGGGACACGGCTGTCGCGGTGGCCGCGTTGGGAGCGGCCGTGTTCGCGCTGTCGGCCGGGACCATGCTCTACCAGACGCAACTGAAGGAGACCATCGGACTCACCATGGCCTGGATGAAGGCGATGGCGCTGGCCACCGGGATGGCGAAGGGGCAGGTCGCTACGGGAACTGTGGTGACGCTGGCCGGAGCAATGGTGAAGCCAGGCGATTTCTCCCTGCTGGTGAACACGGCGCGAGGCATGGAGGTTGTCACCGGGGCGGCCGCCGGCGTGGGCGTGGCTTTTCGGGGCGCGGCCACCGCGGCAAAGGCCTTCTTCGGAAGCATCGGGCCCCTCGGGTGGGTCGCGATTGCGGTTGGCGCGGCGGCCGAGGCGTGGATGCTCTACCGGAATCACGTCGAGAAGGCGGCGAAGGCGCAGCGCGAGCAGATGGAGAGCGCGAAGCAGCAGGTGGCGGCACTGCGTGAGCTGCTCGACCAACTGACGGCGGTCAATGACAAGATCGCGGAGGCCCAAGGGCAGCCGGGGGGCGCAGTGCCGAAGAATCTGCTCACTGAGCAGCAGCGGATCGCCGACGAGCTGGGCAAGCAGTTCCCTCAGCTGGTGAAGGGCTACACCGTGACCGGCCATGCCATTCTGCTCGCCGCCGATGCGCAGGGGCGATTCGGCGATGCTTCGCAGCGGGCGCTTGACATGAGCAAGGATGCGGCACGCCAGTCAACCTATGCGGCCGGCCAAGCGAGCAACCTGGCGCAGGAGCGACTTGCTGATATCCAGACGGAGATCGCCGCCCAGCAGAAGCTGGTGGATAGCGCGAAGGTTGAGGGCGTTCCCGGTGCAGTGACAAGCATCTACCAGCGTCGACTCGATGAGTTGAAAGGCCAGCGAACGAAAGCGGCCGAGGCCGCGCGGATCGCCGAGGATGCAGAGAAGCAGGCGATGGCCGCGCAGAATCGGTTGATGGACTGGGAGCAGCGGCAGCATCAGACTCTCGCGCAGATCCGCAGGGCTGCCGGCGCGGCGGCGCTCGCCGAGATCGATCGGGAGACAGCGGCCATGCGCGCGGCCGGCGTCGACCAGCTGACACTCGAGCAGTACAAGCAGCAGCGCATGTGGCTGGAGGCGAAGAAGTGGACGGATGAGCGGGTGAAGCTGCAGATCGAGCTCCTGAAAGCCCAGGGCAAGACCGACGAGGCCGCCATACTCGAAGCGGCCCGGGCAGCGAGAGCGGAGTTCAATGCTGCTGCCGGCGACAAGGGAAAGCGCGTTGACGCGGAGATGAGATTGCAGGCGGCGCTCACCGCGATCTCAGTCAGCGGTGCGACGACGCGCGCCGAAGCCGTCCGCGCTGAGGCAAAGCAGTGGCTCCAGGACGCGCAAGACCTATACAAGGCCGGGGTGCTGAACGCCGGTGAGTACATCGACCAGCTCAATCGGATCGCCGAAGCGACGGGGCGCATTGCCGAGGCGCAGAAGAAGGCGGGCGATTCGAAGTGGATCGAGCTGGCGGCTCAACAGATGGACGCGCAGAGGGCGGCGGCCGAAGAACTCGTCAGCCTCAAAGATAAGCTGCATGAGGGCGAGAAGAAGCTCCACGATGAGCGCCTGCAATGGACCGAGGATGAACGTCAGGCCCGGGCCGGTCTCTACCAGCACGAACTCCGGATGCTGGAGCTCACGCGCGCCTACGCGCTCGATCAGTTGAAGATCACGCAGCAAGACAGTGAGTACGCGCGAGGCCAGATCAACAAAGCCTATCTGGATCAACTCGCGGCGGCGAGACCGAGCGAGGGGCTGGAGACGACCTGGACCGGCCCGGGGACCGAGAAGGAACGACTCGCGCAGGCCGCAGCACAACCTTCTGCGGAAGACCTCTCGGCCTGGGCCGAAAAGTACCGCGAGGCCACGATGACTGCGGCGGAGCAACATGCCATCTCCGATGCCGAGGCAGTGCAGCGCCTGACCGATGCCAAGAACGCTGCCCTGGAGGCGGAGAGAGCAGCGGCCGACCAGGACCGAGCGAAGTTCGAGGAGCGTCGCACCCAGCACGAAAAGGTCCTGGCAATGCTGGAGGATGAGCAGAGCAAGCTCACCACCTATATCGGGCAGGCTACGAGTGGACTGAGCGGGGTGATGAAGGCGCTGGCCGACAACGGGCAGGCGCTGCGTGACTCCCTGGGAAGGGTGATGTCGAACCCGGCCCGGGCGGCTATCGCCGGCATGGGGAAAATCGAGACGGTCGGCGTTCCGGGCTCGATACACTTCCATGCTCACGGCGAGATCCTGGGCGACAAGGTCAGCCCGAAACTGGAGGCCGCATTCGAGCGATGGTGGCGGGAGACGGGCGAAGGGATTCTCGCCGATGACCTGGAGCGCGAACAGAGGTACTCCAGGAGCTAGCGCAATCGTCAGGCATCGCCCCTCCGGCAATGCGGCCACCCAGCTTCCGCCTCCCTGCGGTGGCCGTGTTGTTTACCCGGGGGATCTCTGCGACCAGGCGACGCGATGACAGGCCGGGCCAGCGAGGTGAACATGACAGCGACAGAGACAGAAGTAGCAGGACTGCGGGCCGAGCGGGCGCGACTGCGGCGATCGGCGCTCGAGCAGATCCGCGAGGGCATCGGCTACCTGGAGGCACTGCGGCTGGTGATTGTGGGCGGGCGCGATGGTGACCTACTGGCCTTCGATTGGCCACAACTGCAATGCGACCTGCAGCGGCTCGCCCAGCTCGAGCGGCGGCTTGGGCCAATCGAAGTGGAGCCACTGACTGAGCAGCAGGCCGACGCGCTGTGCAAGCAGGTGACGGCGCGGCGGTGACGGCCCCTTGACGGGAACTGCTACCAGAAGTAACATGCCGATACGGGCTGTACTGTCGCATGACGTAAGCGCGGCGCTGATTCCTCACATGATTCGCCGAGAGCGGCCGCAGATCTCAGTCACAAGACGCGCGCTCATGTCTGCACAGGGCGAGAGGGAAGCGCACCCGAGCCGCATGGCCGAGTTGGTCGAAGGCGCACGACTCGAAATCGTGTAACCCGTAAGGGTTCGTGGGTTCGAATCCCACTCTCTCCGTTTGCGGTGGGAGAAAGGGTCTCAGTATGGTCCAGATAGACTTCGACATCATCGTCTTCCGCGAAGGGCCATCCTACCTATAGAGTTCCTTGCATTATGGTTAGGAGCACCCATAATGCAAGGAACTCTACAGCGCGCGGCGTGAGGCTCACACAGCAGATTCTCTTGCATTACGGTCGTAACCGTAATGCAAGAGAATCCGTAGCATACTGTCCAGAGCTGGACCTCTCTTCGTGTGGGCGAGATGTGGACGAAGCGCGCGCTAACCTGAAGACTGCCGTGCGGCTGTTCACGGGGGAGGCGGCGCGGATGGGGACGCTGGACCAAGTGCTGCAGGAGGCTGGGTACCCGGTCTGCCGGTAAGCGCGGACACCTGACCTCGACCATCAGGGGGAGTGATGCGCCGTCGGGGCATAATCGTTGGATGCGTGCTTGGCTTCGTGGGCGGCGTGCTCATCGGGAGCGGGTGGGCCTGGCGTGACGTTACGCTGTGGCTTCCCGGTGTCCTCACGGCCGGGCTCGCCGTGCTCCTGCTGGTGTACTTCGTGCGGCGCTCTCCGCTGGCACAGCTGCCCCGACCCCGAGCGGGCCAGGACTTGTCCGCCGCGCCGCCGCTAGGCCAGATGCTCGTGGCCTACGGGCTCATCTCAGAGACGCAGCTGGAGGTGGCGCTCGAGCGGCAATCGCGCACGAAGCGACGGCTCGGCCGGATTCTGGTGGACATGAAGCTGGTGAGCTTCCGTGAAGTGGCGGATGTCCTCGAGGAGCAGTGGTCGCGAAGGCACCACACCGGCCCTGCGGTCGGCGCGGGCAGACCTGCGACGACGGACGCATCGGAGGCTGAAGCCGGTTCTGAGAGCCGCAAGCCGGAGGTCATCGTCCGACCGGACCCCTAGCAAGGTCCCAGGAACCGGCGTGTCAGAGGCCACTGAACAGGGACGGGCATCCGACCGCGGCACCCCGTAGGCTTGATGCACCGGCTCCGGCTCAGTGCCGCACAGGCTTACGCCCACATGAACGACGCAATCGCGGCAGAGGTGCACGCGAAGACCAGTCCGCTGGCCGCGATGTGAGGCAGACGAGCAGGACTTAAGAAGCACATACAGTAGCACTCAGTGAGCCCGTTTCAACGCGGGCTTGGGCCCGCCCCGCGATTCCCCCCTCTAGCGTGGCGGGCCTTCTTCGTGGCCGGCTGCCGACGCGGTGGTTTTCCGGGTCACAGCCGAGTAGGCTGCTGCGGTGAGTGAACGCCTGTCGCGCCTTCTCCCTTGACGTCCGGGGGCCGGCGTCTGACACTTGACGGGGACTGGCTCCGGGCCGCATCCGGTGCCTGTCCCCGTGCGGATCTGTCCCTGTCAGGATGGAGTGCCAAGATGCCGGACATCAGGCGGATCAAGAAGATACTGCGAAGCAAGCCCACTATCGAAGGCGCGGGGGTACACCTGAAACGAGCCTTCGGCTTCCACGAGGTGCGCGAGTTCGATCCCTTTCTGCTGCTCGATGACTTCCGCTCCAACAACCCGGACGAGTACCTGCCAGGCTTCCCCTGGCATCCCCATCGGGGGATCGAGACGATCACCTATGTCTTGCACGGCCGGGTCGAGCACGGGGACAGCATGGGCAATTCCGGGGTGATCGGCCCGGGCGATGTGCAGTGGATGACGGCCGGCAGCGGCATCATCCATCAGGAGATGCCGAAGGGTGCGAACGATGGAACGATGGGAGGATTCCAGCTCTGGGCCAACCTGCCGGCCTCGCACAAGATGATGGATCCACGCTACCGGGGCGTCGAGAGCGCGGACATCCCGGAGGTCGTTCTCGGCAGCGGAGCGAGGGCCAAGGTCGTCGCCGGCCAGGTGAACGGCACAAAGGGGCCGGTTCGGGACATCGTCACCAATCCCACCTATCTCGATGTCAGCATCCCCGCCGGGGTCCAGTTCTCCCACAAGGTCGCGCCGGGCGATACCGTGCTCGCCTACGTGGTCGAGGGCAAAGGATACTTCGATCTCGGGCGGGATTCGTATGCCTACGAAGCCGAGGGCGTCAACTACTTCGACTTCGACCGCGATTGCCTCGTCGGCTCGGCAACTCTGGTCGTGTTCGGCGACGGAGATCAGCTCGCTATCACCGCGGCGGAGGACCCCGTTCGCTTTCTCCTGTTCTCGGGCAAGCCTATCGGCGAGCCCGTCGCCTGGTATGGCCCAATCGTCATGAACACCCAGGCGGAGTTGAGGGTTGCATTCGAGGAATACCAGAACGGCACTTTCATCAAGCATAAGAGCGCCTGACGGAACGCGCCGCCGTGCCTCGTGAAGAGCAGCCGGGGCGCTCTCCATTGTTGGTAGAGCGGTTTCGATAGGTACTCTGGGTGATGGCTGAGCCGGGAGGGCTGCAGATGAACGCCGCCGTCAAGATCACGGTGCTGAGGCGCACCCTGACCGAGGGCCTTGTCGGAGAGTATACGGACCACCAGTGGGAGCCGTGCGAGCGGCTGGCGGTGGGTCAGGAGTTCGTCTCCGAGGGCGCGAACATGCCCGCGGGGTTTTGCAGTTGGGCATGGAGCGATATCCAGAAGTACGTGCTTACACTGGCGCGCGGTGGCAACCTGCTCGGCCCGAAGCCCGGGCGCTTCGTCACCTGCTGCACCGATGGTTTTCGGCCGGTGATATTCGCACTCCAGCGGATGGAACCCGAGGAGGAGTGAGACGCCGTCGTGCAGGCGGCTAGAGAGTCTCTTGCATCATGGTTGGCTGGCAACCTCACCCCCTTTCCCCCTCGAACGGCTGCGGAGAGGGGGCGCAGACGAAGCGCGAAGCGGACTTACACGACGCGGGGTGCAGGTTCGGCCTGAGATGACGAGAGAGCCAAGAGCGCAACGGTAATCCAAGAGACCCATTAGACTCCGAGAAGCTTCGCCGCCGCCCCGCCCAGGACGTCGCTCTCCTCCTCAGGGAGCAGTCCCAGGATCCTGATCTTGTCGAGTTCCGTCCTCGCGAAGCTCACTGTGTCCGGTGCAGCATGTGGACCGTCGGTCCCCCACAGCACTCGCGCCGACCCAACTCGCCGCACCGCCGCCTTGATCCCCTCAAGAAGCACCACGCCACTCACGTCCAGGTAGACGTTAGCGCAGCTCTCGGCGAGCCCGATGAACCTGTCGATCAGGCCCCAGTCGCCGGAGAGATACCTCCCCAGGTGAGCGATGATGAGTTTGGTCTCCGGATATCCGCGCGCCAAGGACTCCGCCGTCCCAAAGCTGCCGCCGAGGTCTATCAGGCAGGGAACTCCGTGGGCGGCCGCGACCTCCATCACCGGGCCGATGATGTAGTCCGCCAGAGTGCACTCACCACTGTGGATCTTGATGCCCCGAAACCCGCGCTCCGACAGCGCCTCCCGGAGCTCATCGCACACCGCCCTCTCGTAGTGCGGCAACGCGTAGACGTAGGGGACAAGGCGATCCGGGAACTTCGCCGCCGCCTCCGCTGCCATCTCGATGGAGCGCCGCGTGGTCGTCGACATGGCGAACACCACCGACTTGTCGATGCCCACCTGGTCCATCGTCCGGACGATGGTCTCCGGGGAGTATTCGGTTCCCTCGCTATCACCGTGCTTCAGATGCGCGTGCGAATCGATGATCATCTGCGCCTCCCGCTGTGGGGCAGGAGACTGTCCCCTGCCCACTGTCGCTTCCCGCCATTCCTTCGTTCGGCAGGAGCCGTCGTCCTGCGTAGCTTCAGTCGCCTCTGGCGACCTCGGCGAAGCAGGATGCTCCTGCCCCCGCGCCTCCGAGAGAGGGATGTGATGCCGCTCGCGTCGAACCGCTGTCTCGCGCACTGCAATCTTATAGAGTTTCTTGCATTATGGTTATGAGCAGGCATAATGCAGGAAACTCTACAGCGCACAGCGTAAGGCTCACACGGCAGATTCTCTTGCATTACGGTCCTCACCGTAATGCAAGAGAATCCGTAGGTCAACGGAGGCATCATCGTGGCCAGGCAAAGCGGTCCGATCAAGATGGCGGTCGTCGGTCTGGGCAGGGCAGGCTGGGATATCCACGTGCGGGCGATTCGCGGCCGCAAGGACTTCCAGCTCGTCGAAGTGGTCGATCTTGAGAAGAGTCGCCTGGAGGAGGCCCGTGCGGAGTTCGGCTGTCGCACGTTCACCGATTTCAAGCAGTTCCTGCGCGAGTCGCGGGCCGAGCTGATCGTCGTCGCCACCCAGTCGAAGGATCACGCGCCGATGTCCATCGCCGCGCTCGCCACCGGCAAGCATGTGCTCACCGAGAAACCGATGGCTGTCAGCCTGCGAGAGACGGACAGAGTGCTCGCGGCTGCGAAGAAGAGCAAGGGTCTGTTCACGATCCACCAGAACGCGCGCCTCGCGGCCGACCTGCTGCACATCAAGGCTGTCATGAAGAGCGGGGTGCTGGGGGACATCTTCATGATCAAGCGCGGTCAGTACAGCTACGGCCGGCGCGGGGACTGGCAGGTCCTTCGCAAGTACGGGGGCGGCAACCTTCTGAACAACGGCGTTCACGCAGTCGACCAGGTCCTCCAGTTGCTCGACTCGCCGGTGGCGGCCGTGTTCGGTGATCTCCAGTGCGTCCTCAACCCCGGCGACACGGAAGATCACCTCAAGGTCGTCATCCGAGCCGAGAGCGGGATGGTCGCCGACGTGGAGGTCTCGACCGCCGTCGCCATTGCGCCCTACGCCTGGGTTCTGATGGGGTCCAGGGGCACGCTCATCTCGGACGGGGAGACATCGCGGCTGCGCTACCACACGCAGAAGCTGCCCAGGCTCCAACCCGTCGATAAGCACCTCGTGCCCAGCCGCGCCTACGACCGGCTCGACACCATAGAGTTCAAGCAGGAGGAGATGCCCTCGTCCGCTCCCTCCAAGCGGAACTTCTACGACTACCTCTACGACTCCATCCGCAAGGGGAAGCCGCTGCTCGTCACGCCCGAGAGCGTGCGGCACACCATGTACGTCCTCCAGCAGGCGCGCAAGGGCACGCCGTTCACCTGAGTCAGTTGCCCACCCGGGTACCGCCCACCTGGGTACCGCAGGTTTACCCGCCGGCCGTGTGGAGGGCTTTAGCCTGCAATCAGCCTGCGCCGTTACGGCCCCGTTTCCTGCGACCTCACCCCCTTCCCCCTCGAACGGCTGCGGAGAGGGGGGCGTTGGCGAGGGACGAGGTAATCCCGAGGAAGCGTGGGGTGAGGTTCCATTGCCCACCCGGGTACCGCAGGCTTTAGCCTGCGCTATTCCCCGCCGGGACGCTATCCCGGATTCCGGATATCGAGCATTGGCATCTTGTCGGTTGTCGTCTCATGTCGCGTGATGAACTGAGTCCGGCCCTCGGACAGCTCCCGGTCGGTCTGGATATGGGTGCGGCGGGCCAGGTACTCGCTGATGATGTGGTAGGGCGGGTCGAGCTTGAACGGCTTCGTCTCGGGCCTGCCGATCAGCGACGTCGCTTCCTTCATCCCGGCGCGGATCAGCTCGCGGCAGCGCTTGGGGGCCTTCAGCCTCGCCCCTTCACGGGCGAGCCCGGCTTTCACGGGCACCGCGACAATGTGAGACCCAAGCAGCTTCTTCGCCTCCGCGCACCCGGCATCATCGCTTGAGATGAAGATGACGGGGATGTCGAAGTGCCCCGCGAGCATCGCCGCCTGACCGATCTCTCCCATCTCGACCCCATTGACGGAATAGAAGAAGTCCTGATAGCTCTGGGTGTGCTCCAGCACGCCGTTGGGCGTCCCAGCCATGGCATGGAAACCCAGCAGCGCCATTCCGTCGTATGTCTCATCGAGCGGAATCCAATCGCGGTAGCCCGTGCCAATGATGTACTCCCCATCCGGGTGCAGCAGCTCGAGCACGAAGTTGCTGCCGCTGGAATGGCCGTCCCACACGACGACCTCGTCGCACCCGCCCTCCTTCGCTCCCTGGACAGCCGCGTTCACCTCCTCGGTGAGGAGCCGGCGCGCCTCCTGCCAGAAGTCGTAGTTCTCATCCCCGCACTGGATCTTCTTGCCGGTCTGGTCGGAGGTGAATATCCCGCCCACTCCCTCCATGTCCGTCGCGATCATGATCTTCATGGATCTCCCTTTCTGGGTTCGGGCTTCGTGAAGCCCGCGACCCTCCCGTTGGGCTCGGGCATCGCCATCTTCAACGCTCAGTCCGTCCCGAGCGAAACACCGGGTGCGATGGCGCCATTCGTCAGCGCGGCGAGCACAATCCACAGACCTGAGTTCAGTAGCTGTCCCACTATCAGGCCGAGAGCCAGAGGCATGAGCTGGCGGTACAGCCGCAGGCCGCCATAGCGGATGACCAGTGACTTGCACGCCCATCCCACCAGGAATGGCATGTAGTAGAGCTGCATCCCCCAGGTGTTCGCGGCAACGTATCCCAGCGGGTGCAGCGGCCACCACCAGAATCGGGCGCGAAGGATGCCCAGAACCGTTACCACCGCGGCCCCGGCCACCACGCCTATGACCGCGCCGCTGCTCCACCTGGACGGCACGGTGAGGTGTTCGAAGATGCGCGCGCCTTCCTCCCGCGTCTGTGGTGCGAGCCAGTGGCCGCTTTGGGTGATCGCGAGTCCCAGATAGCCGTACCGGTAGCACCCGACCATCACGACGAACACGCTCACCACCAGCGAGAGCACGAATCCGGTGAGCAACGCCACACTCAGCGGCCGGGTCCTGATGTGGGCGACATCGGCGATCTTGAACGCCTCCAGCACGCTCCCTGGGCACACCTCGAAGCTGCTGCCCGCGCCGAAGACCCAGGACCACCGCGTCGAGATCAGCGTGATAATGTCACCGGGGCGAAACGCAGAGTTGCCCCAGACAGTCATCGTAGCATTCTCGATCTCCAGCGGGTAGTCCAGAAACCCGAGCCCGGCCTCGGCCCGCAACCGTGCCCACATCACGTAGTAGCCGAGTATCATCGCGACCAGAGCTGCGGCAAACAACGGCCGCGCTCCCGAGACGATGCAGAAGCCGATCAGCCACGCTACCGACACCGCCGCGCCGACGCAGGCGAGACGGTACGGTAGGGGCTCGTCCTTGTCGCCACCGGCGTCGGCCCTGCCCAGCACGACCGCGGCTGCATGCGCCACATGACGGCGTGCGAGCCAGAGCGCCCAGATGCCGAGGGCGAAGACCGCGCCGCCTCCCTGGAAGTACGGAGCTGGAAAAGCGCTTCCAAACATCTCCTCGGGCCGCTCGGGTGTTGCGCCTGCCGCGATCCCAGCCACGGACAGGGCAAGTCGCACTGCCCAGAACAGCCAGATCGACAGTGAAAGCTCCTTCGGCACCAGGTAGGCCAGGCCGATCATCCATGGCCACAGCACCAGGTCGATCTCGCCCAGCCCGGCCAGAGGCCCCACGTTGCGCCAAGCCAGCAGCGGCACGGGGCCCGTGGGTATCGACGGAAAGGACGGAGCCACGGTGGAGAGCGTATTGGCGAAGGCGATCACGAGAGCGATCCCCGCGCCGGCCCAAAACATGGGCAGCGATGTCAGCCGGGCCGCTCCGCCCCCCCCTTCGGCGGGAGCCTGCTCCTCCCCCGACCGCTCAGCCAGCAGGCTCAGCGGAATCTGCGCCAATGGAAAGGATAGACGCTCGTTCGTGATCCACTGGCGCGCGATGAGTGCCAGCAGACAGAACGAGGCCACGAAGAGCGCGAGCATGAACGAGGTCCAGGCGCCGAGGGGCACCCACCACTCGGACCAGGGCACGGCCACGCCGCCCTCGAAGAAACCGCGGATAGCAGTCCAGCTTGTCGGCGCATACCACCGCGGCAGGTACTGGATGAAGGTCTCCTCCCAGAGCGGGTTGACCTGTGCCATGAAGTAGTAGCTGATATGGTGTGGGATCATCCACAGGAGAATGCCCGAGCTCACGAGCGGCCCGCCCACCAGTACGATCGAGTAGATGGTCAGCAGCTCTCGCCGGCTGAGGCCGTTGCGCCTGAACAGAGGGAGCCACATGGCGGCCCCCAGGATCACGAGAACGAGCACCGAGGCGGTGGAGGGAACCCCCGCGGCGAAGTGGTCGACACTGTGCCACTTCAGCTCCGCATAGAATGCGGCGACCGCCATGACGATGAGCAAGGCGAAGCCGATCAGCGTCGCCCGCATCGTGATCGCCTTCGGGTGCTCAGTCACAGACGCCCGCCGTTCTCGCGCCACCGATCACCACCAACCGCGCGCTACCCGCCCAACCCCGGCAAGTCTGACAGCTTGCCCCGTCCGTAGTCCTCCCATTTCGGCAGCTCGATCGCAGTGATGCCGAGCAGCATGGGCCGAGCGGCCGATACCTTCCTCCGGGGCCGGATCTCCGGCAGCGCCCGCGCTCCGTGCAGCACGACAGATGTGATCTCGACATGAGGGCGGGGGTTTGTCCATTCGAGCCCCCACATCACCAGCGGTTTACCCGCCGGCCGTGTGGCGGGCTTGTTTACCCCGAGCGAAGCCGAGGGGCCGTCTGGAAGTGTGCCGGCCCGGACCTCCCTCGCGTAGTAGTGCAGCTGGAAGCCCTCATTCCAGGCGCGCACGTTCTCCCCGTACCGTATCTCGACCGCGCGGGTCAGCCCGTCTGCGAACGTCACCTCGTACCACCCGAGCAGTTCCGCCGCCTCCCGCGGGAAGTTCGTGCCATCTCCCGGATGGGCCGGCGGGCCGCCCGGCTCGGTCGCCACCTGCCAGAAGATGAGGCTCCCGTACTTCCCTTCGACCGCGATCGGCGCCGATTCGCCCTGTAGGGCGGGCATGTCTCCGCATGCCCGCCGGGGCCGCTCCACCACCACGCCGCACCGGCCTCCATTGCCCGCCGGGTCAACAAGCTCGTATGGGATGTCATCGTACCGGGTACCGCAGGCTTGCTCGCCGGTCGTAAGGAGGGCTTCAGCCTGCAATCTGGCCCCGAACCGAAGCCCGCTCAGGTCCCATGTCTCGCCCTTCGCGGGCGCGTTGCACGCTGCCCGGATCGACACCAGGTGCTTGCGCTGATCGGCCGTTGCCTCGCTCCAGAGCCGCGGCTTCTCCCACGAGCGCCGCATCCGGTCGCGCAGCTTCGGAGACTGCCGGGCCGCGGCTTCGGCGGCCTCGTCCGGAGCCGGCCAGTGGTTCGACCACATCAGGTTGGCCGCGTAGAGCGCCGACGGGTAATGGAGCATCCCCAGCTCGAAGTCATCCCAGGCGCACCATGATGAAACCTCGGCCCCGAGGACGCTCGGGTGAGCGCTCCTCTCCGGCCAGCCCTCGAACCGCCTCCCGTCGAAGTTGCCGTAGATCTGCTTGAACCCGAGGCGGGCGATGACCTCGTCCGTCTCCTCCGCGCCGCCCAGAGCCCATCCCCAGGTCAGCATCGTGATGTCGGGCCCGGCGGCCGAGATGATCTCCGCCGCCCTCCCGGTCCGCGGATAGTCGTACCAGATCATGCCGTCATCGTGGCTCGACCCAGTTCCCGTGTGCTTGGGGATCAGGTGATCGTCCCACATCCATGCGCCAAGACCGCGCTCCTTGAGCCACTCGACGGTCGCCAGCACGTCCTGCGCGAACAGCTCACCCGGATCTCGCTCTCGGCAGACCGGGCAGAGCCCGCCCGCTCGCCATTCGTCGTGGCCGATATGAACGCTCCGGCACCTGGTTATGTCGATATACTCCGCCATCACCTCGAAGAGGAGCTCACGCGACTTCGGATTCGATGGGCAGTACGCGTCTGGGAAGGCCGCATCGGTCAGCTCCGCGATATCGGGGTGAGCGGACGTCAGGTAGTAGGCATGGCTCAACCCCTGGATCTCCGGCACCGGCTCGAGGTTGTACTCCCGCGCCCAGTCGAAAAGCCGCCGCAGGTCATCGGGCTCGATGTAACGGCCATCCGCAAGGTGGGTGTGGATGGAATCGGGAAACCTGCGCTTCGGGCCGAGGGGGCGGTTCATCCCGTAGATCGGTGAGGTTTCGCCGATAGCATAGGTCTCCTCTACGAACCTGCGCCACGCCACCGGGATCTCCGGTCGATTCCGCAGCCGCACCCCGCCGCCCAGCTCGATGAACAGGCCGTTATACTTGTACCGCACCAGGAAATCGCGCAGGTACCGTCGCGCATAGCCCAGATGGTCCGGCCCGGGCAGGTAGAGATGCACCATCCGGATCGGCTTGTAGGGCCAGTCGCGGATCTCCGCGCCCCTCAGCACGACTTCCTGATGGCGTCGTTCCGCGAGCTGTATCATCGTCGCCACCGCGTACTGCGCTCCCCGCGCATCTCGGCCCACAGCCTGCACGCCTTGCGCCGAAACCTTCAGCAGATAGCCCTCCGGGCCTGGCAACCCCGGCGGCGTCCTCCCGGCGCCCGGCCGGCCTGCAATCGCGATCTTGATGGGCACTCTCCCGGCCGGCGCGGCGCCGCGGATGATCGGGACGACGATCCCGAAATCGTCCGCGACCATATCTGCGAAGAGTTGGACGGGCGCAAGATCCGCCGCGCGCGCCTGCGCTGGGACAACGAGTACCGCTTGGCTCAGCGGCATTACTTCCTCGTGCAGCGTCATCTGTTGCGGGATCGGCCAGACTTGCCAGCCGGCCGGTAGGCTGGTCGCACAGGACACCATCTGCAGTTCACCTTTCGTGGATGAAACCGGATTGCGGGGCGTTTCCGTGAGCGCGGCACGCTGTCCTGCCCGCGAGGATGCCCGCCTGCCGCGCAGGGATCAGCTGTGTGGGAGCCGAATCGCTTCTGCTGTCGTCAGCCCGGCGACGAACTGCTGAGAAGTAGAGGAGTTGCCGCGTACGAACACACCACCTCGATGCACGCCATCCTGCTCTGCACCTGTCTTATCGCTGTGCTCGTCTCAGGTGGGTGTGCCCGGGTGCCGCAGGCTTCGGCCAGCGCCGTCGCACCCACCCCCTCCGTCCGAGCCGAGCACCCCCGCCTTCTCGTGACAGCCGATGACCTCCTTCGCCTGCAGCAGCAGGTTGCCGCCTACCCGGACGAGTGGAAGCGAATACAGTCGGGCGGACTCTCAGCCCCGGAGGATGCCAGCCTCGGTGATGCCCGCACTCTCACGAACACCGCCCTCGTCTACGTTATCACGCGGGATGATCGCTACCTGAAGAACGCGGTGGCCCTTTCCGAGAACATCAGCCGGCATCATAAGTTCGACTCGTTCCTCACCCCGGAGACCGTCTTCGGCCTCGCGCTGGCCTATGATTGGTGCTACTCGGGCCTCACCCAGCCCCAGCGCGACGAGATCCAGCAGGCGATGCTCCGCACGGCTGACTACTGCCGCGACAAAGTCTGGCGCCACGCCGACACCAGCAACCTGTTCGTGCTGGACAAGGTCTGGCCCTTCCTCTACACCGGACTCGCGCTCTACGGCGACTCCACCGACCCGCGAGTGGACGAGTATCTCCGCACCGGAAGCGACCTGCTGCACAGCAATCTTCTCCCCGCGGCCAACATCATGGCAGGCGACACGGGTGGGCAGTTCGAGGGATACGGGTACGACGGTTGGGCCTATATGCGGCCCATGGCGCAGACGTTCGAGGCCTGGCGGACGGCCACCGGTGAGGACCTGTTCCAGTTGTGCACCGCCACGAAGTATAACGCGCGCTGGAACACCTATGGTGTTCGGCCCTTTGACGGCAAGCTCGAGCACTTCGACGACGCGCATCTGGGGGAATCCTGGGGCGCCTCCACCAACGGCGCATACATCTACCTTCTCGCCCTGCGCTACCGGGATGGCCGCGCGCAGTGGATGGGAGATCAGATCGAGCGTCGCGATACTGATTACCTCTGGCCCATCATACTCTGGCGCGATCCCAGCCTGGCCCCTCGGTCGCCGCACGATCTGCCGACCGCCTCCCTCTTCGAGCCCTTGGGCTGGGTGCTGATGCGCTCGTCCTGGCAGCCCGATGCCACCTTCGCCTCCTTCCAGTCCGGCCCTATCTACGCCGCCCACCAGCACACGGACAACAACGCCTTCACCATTCACAAGCGCTCCCTCCTCGCCATCGACTCCGGGGTGAACGCTTACGGAGAGGACGTATCGACCGACTACCGCACTAACTACTACTCCCGCACCATCGCCCATAACAGCATCACTGTCTACGATCCGAAGGAAACCTTCCGCGGCGGCGCCTGGGCAGGGGAGGCCTCCGGCGGCGCCAACGACGGCGGTCAGATGCGGCTGAGGGGCCCGGAGCGCATCGCTGAACTCAAGCAGTCAGATGCTACTCTGCGAAGCAGCGAGGCCACTTCGCTACGAAGCACGAGTCGATGGAACGTCGGCGCCATCGCCGCCTACTCCCACGACGACCTCTACACCTACGCAGTCGGCGACGCTACCAAGTCCTACAGCCCGGCGAAGCTCCGCCTCTTCCGTCGGCACTTCCTCTTCCTGCCGCCCGACGTGTTCGTCATCTTCGATCAGGTCGATGCCACCGATCCATCGTTCCGCAAGGCTTGGCTGCTCCACTGCGTCGGCGAGCCCACCGTCAGCGGCAGTATCGCAACCATCACCAACGGCCCCGGCCGCCTCACTGTCCGCACGGTGCTCCCGCAGAACCCGATCGTCACCAAGATCGGCGGGCCGGGCAAGGAGTGCTGGGTGGACGGCCGCAACTGGCCTGCAGTCGAGCAGGAGTGGAGGCCGGACGCCGGCTCTTGGCACATCGAGATCTCTTCGTCAAGGCCCGGCGAAGAGGACTTCTTCCTTCACCTCCTCCAAGTCGACGGCGACGACATCGCCCGGCCGGACGCTGTGTCGCTCATGGAGGTAGGGGCACAGCATGCTGTGCCCGCCATGCACGCGTACCGCAGGTTTACCCGCCGGCCGTGTGGAGGGCTTCAGCCTGCAATCCCCTACGCGTTACGCCCCGGCGCGCCGGCCCTCATCTACCATCGCCATGAAGTTCGCAACTGGCACGTAGTTCGCGATCGTGTTCCCCGACCCAAGCGCCCAGCCCCCACCCGCAAGGCACTCGTCTATGCACCGCCGAGTGTACGCCCTCACGTCTTCCTCGCTTCCCCGCGCCAGCACATCCATGTCCACTCCCCCCAGCAGCCCGATCCTATCCCCCCACTTCCGCTTCGCCTCCCACACCGGCATGATGACATCCTCGAACGAGTGCTTCGCGTCGATCCCCACGTCATCGATCAGCTCGTCCATGATGTCATCGAGCTTGCCGCAGGAGTGCAGGAACACCGGCTTGCCATTCCGGTGCGCAATCTCGGCCATCCGCTTCTGCGTCGGGAAGACGTATTTCCGCAAGGCAGCAGGGCTCGCCAGCGTCGAGTTCTTGAACCCCATATCGTCGTTGATCCACTGCGCCCCCACCCAGTCCATACTGCTCGTCGCCTCGACCACCCGGCACAACGTCTCATCGAGCCGCTCCGCGATCGCCGCCACCAGCTCCGGGCTGTCGACGAGTGCGTAGCTGAACGTCTCGAACCCCATCAGGAACGTCACGTTCTCCAGCGGCCCGCCTGGGATGCTTGCCGCCACCTTCATGCCCTCCGGCAGATTGCGTCCCATCGCCTCCAGCCCCTCGAACGCGGCCGGCGTCACCTCCGGCCACGGGTACTTCTCGAACTCCTCCCAGTTCGTAATCGGCCCCTTCGCCTCATTCACCCACGACCGCTCGCCGCGCGACAGCGTCGCCGTGTCCGGCGCCCTCAATTCACCGTGCGGGAAGCTCAGGTCCACTCCCTGGGTAACGTAGTCGTAGCCGATCTCCCGCCAGAACTTCGCCAGCCACGACGCCACCGCCTCCCTACTGTCCCCGGTTGGCGGACCTTGAATCGCCTCCATGACGCCCCAGTCGATCCCGAACTCGGCCAGCCGCACGTGCTGTAGGCCGGGCGTACCCACGCCCGCGACCTGCCCCTGGCGCTTCACCACGACTCTGAGAAACCCCTCGAAATCCGGCTGTGCTTTCACCTCAGTCCTCCGCCTTCGCCATGTACCATCCGTTTGGCAGGAGCTTGCTCCTGCCCCCTCCCCATCCCGGCCGCAACTGCCTCCGTTCGGCAGAAACGTGTCATCCGTTCGGCAGCAGCTTGCTCCTGCCCTCTCCTCACCAATGGATGCCGGTCGCAGGTCAGGGCTTGGACGTGGGCGAATAAGCGCGTTCTGCGAGATAGCGCGTCGCGACGCCCAGCCACGAGTGACTATGCCGGACCAAACCATTGAGAAGACGCCGACCCTGAACAGTCCGCGGTTCGCCGCTCTGGCAATTGGCGTGGTGGCGGTGGTCGGCCTGGCGTTCCTCATCCCCTATGTCAACTGGACGCTGAACAAGTTCGACTGGGCCTTCCGGCCGCTCCCCGCAGGCGCCATCTTCATCCTCTTCGTGCTCGCGCTCCCCGTCAACACACTGCTGAAGCGCATCGGCCCGCGCTGGGCCTTCACCGGGCCGGAGCTGCTGCTCATCTACGCGATGATGGCCATCTGCGGCCAGATTGCCAACGAGGGCCTCACCAGCTACGCCAGCATGGTCGGTGTGTACATCCCCTACTACACTGCTCCGGGGAATCAGTGGGCGCAGGTCATCCTGCCCAACGTGCCGGTCTGGCTCCAGGTGACCCAGCCCGATGCGATCAGGTGGTACTTCGAGGGCATGCCGGCCGGCGCCGCCGCCCCGCAGGCGACGCTCGTCCCATGGCAAGTCTGGATCACACCGATGGCGGCCTGGGGCAGCTTCTACCTCGCCCTCTACGCCGCGTTCTTCGCGCTCGGCTGTCTGTTGCGCAAAGACTGGATCGAGGGCCAACGCCTCGCCTTTCCCATCGTCGCCCTGCCCATCGAAATGGCAGGCGACCCGGTACCGTCGGCTGCCAGCTCCTTCTTCCGCAGTCGGCTGATGTGGGCCGGATTCGCGCTGCCCGTCATCCAGTCTCTGCTCCAGATGGGACACGCCTTCGCACCTGCGGTTCCGTACGCGCCACTCTACTTCGATCTCGGCCGCTGGTGGGCCGGCAACGGCGTCTGGGACTCGATCAGGTACACCACCGCCTACATCGGGTTCGAGACCATCGGCATCATGGCCCTCATGCCCACCGAGGTGTCTCTCAGCCTCTGGCTGTTCTTCCTCTTGAATCGCGCGCAAACTGTCGCGTTCGCTGCCCTGGGGTTCGGCCAAGAGGCCATAGGAGCCAGCCAGTTCAGTCCCGAGGCCTTCATCGCCCACCAGGAGGCTGGCGGCGCCATCGTGCTGGCGCTGATACTGGTGTGGCAGTCGCGCCGCGCCATTGGGCAGGCCCTCTGCAGCCTAATCGGGCGGCGCGCGCCATACGACCCGCTGGACCCGATGCCGCCGGCGATGGCTCTCCTCCTGCTGGTGCTCAGCTTCACATTCATGGTGATCTGGGTCCGGTCGGCCGGCATGCAGTTGTGGGTGTTCGGCCTTTTCATCGGGATCTTCTTCGCCTATTCACTCGCCCTCGCCAGGCTCGTCGCCGCGGCCGGAGTGTTCGTGCCGGACGTCACCCTCCACCCGTGGGACCTGCTCGTCAGCTCGACCGGCGCGGCCACCTACTCTCCCCGCTCCCTCACCATGATGACCTTCCTCCAGTCAGTCTTCATGCGGGAGTACAAGATCAACCCCCTCCAGTACACCATGGACGATCTCAAGGTCTTGCATGCCGGCCGCCTGCCAGGGAGACTGGCGGCTGGCGCGCTCTTGCTTGCCCTCGTGTTGATGCTTGTCTTCGCCCCCTTCACCAATCTCCACGCCATCTACACCGAGGGCGCGCAGAGGCTGGACCCGTCGCTGTTCCTCAACACCGGCGAGTATCAGTTCGGCCAGTTGGCTGCCAGTCTGCGCACGCCGGAGGTTCGCAATCCCTATCTCCCGGCCGGCCTTCTCTTCGGTGGCGCCGTCATGTTGGGGTTGAGCTGGCTCAACACCAACTTCGTGGGGTGGGCCATCAGCCCCATTGGCTTCATCATGGGAGGAACCTGGGGCCTGGGCGACCGCATCTGGACGAACGCCCTCATCGCCTGGGTGGTGGTGTCGGTTATGATCCGCTTCGGCGGCCTGCCGCTCTACCGGAGGTCGCGGCCGTTCTTCCTCGGGATGGTTCTCGGCAACTTCGCCATGGTCGGGCTGAGAAGCCTGATAGACCCCCTGCTGGGCCTGCATATGTTCCTGACTGCCTGGTGAGCCTATAGAGTTTCCTGCATTATGGTTACGAGCACCCATAGTGCAAGAAACTCTACAGCACGCGGCGTGAGGCTCACACAGCAGATTCTCTTGCATTACGGCTGTTGGGCTCGGGCTCCGTGAACCCCGCGACCCTGCTGTTGGGCTCGGGCTTCGTGAACCCCGCGAGCCTGTCGTAACCCGTAATGCAAGAGAATCCGTAGAAGCATAGGCGCGTGTCCGCCCGCGCCAAGGAGTCGTCATGTTTGAATACATCGGCCTGACGCACCCGACGCTCGTCCTCGCCTGCGTCACTGCGCTGTGCATCTCCCGCGCCGGCGCGGCCGCCGGCGCGCCTGACACCCCCGTGCTCCCGGGCCACCCGCGCCTTCTGGTGACGCCCGGCGATATGCCCTACCTGCAGCGCCAGGCCGCGGCCTACCCAGAGGAGTGGAAGCGAGTGCAGGAGGCGGCGCTCCGGCCGGCCAGGGACGCCGGCTACGACTCCGCCCGGGTGCTCACCAATGCCGCCCTCGCTTACCTCATCTCCCGCGACGATCGCTACCTTACGAGCGCCGTCGCCGATGCCGAGAACATCTGCCGCAAGCACGAGTTCAACCAGTACGCGAGCCCGGAGGCCCTCTTCGCCCTCGCCCTCGCCTATGATTGGTGCTATCCCGCGCTCACTGCCCCTCAGCGCGAGGAGATCCAGCAGGCCATCCTCCGTATCGCCGACTACCTCCGCGACAGGATCTGGCGCCACTCTGACTTCAACAACCACTTCGTGCTGGAGAAGGTCTGGCCATCCGTCTACGCCGGCCTGGCGCTTCACGGCGACTGCGTCGATCCGCGCGTCGATGAGTATCTTCGCACTGGAAGCGACTACCTGCACAACAACCTGCTCCCCGCCGCCAACCTGATGGCCGGCAACACCGGCGGGCAGTTCGAGGGCTACAGCTACGATAGCTGGGGCTACATGCGCCCGATGGCGTTTGTCTTCGAGGCCTGGCGCACCGCCACCGGCGAGGACCTGTTCGCCTCGTGCACCGCCGCGAGATACAACGCCCTCTGGAACATCTACGGGGCCCGGCCCTTCGACGGCAAGCTCGAGCACTTCGATGACGCCGGCCTGCAGCACCACTGGTCCGCCTCCAACGAGACGGCATTCATCTACCTCCTCGCGCGCCACTACCGCGACCAGCACGCCCAATGGATGGGCGACCAGATCGAGCGCCGCTACGACTCCGCCCTCTGGCCCATCATCCGCTGGCGCGACCCCGAGCTGACACCCCAGGCTCCGACCGATCTCCCGACCGCCCGCCGCTTCGAGCCCCTGGGCTGGGTGCTGATGAGATCGTCATGGGAATCGGACGCCACCTTCGCCTCCTTCCAGTGCGGCCCGTTCATCACCGGCCATCAGCACCTCGACAACAACGCCTTCACCATCCACAAGCACTCCCTCCTCGCCATCGATCCAGGCGTAAACGCCTACGGTGAGGAAACCGGCGACCACTACCGCGCCAACTACTACTCCCGCACCATCGCCCACAACAGCGTCACCGTCTACGATCCGAGCGAGACCTTCCTCGATGGTCCGTGGGCAGGAGACGACCATGTGGGCGCCGCGAACGATGGGGGTCAGGTCAGGATGAGGGGGGCCGAGCGCGCCGGCGAGTTCAAGCCGGGCAGTCCTTTTCCCGTCGGCGTGATAGCTGCCTATGCCCACGGGGACCTCTACACCTATGCCGTCGGCGACGCGACCAGGTCATACAGCCCCGCCAAGCTCACCCTCTTCCGCCGCCACTTCCTCTTCCTGCCGCCCGACCTCTTCGTGGTGTTCGACCAGGTGGTCTCCACCAACCCGAGCTTCCGCAAGGCGTGGATCCTCCACAGCGTCAACGAACCCGCGGTCGAGGGCGCGCTGGCGACCATCACCAGTGGCGACGGCCGCCTCGTCTCGCTCACGGTCCTGCCCAAGAACCCCATCATCACCAAGATCGGCGGCCCGGGCAAAGAGTGCTGGGTTGATGGTGGGAACTGGCCCTCACTCGAAGAGAGGGAATGGCCGCCCGAGGCGGGGGCGTGGCGCCTCGAGGTATCGCCATCTGAACCCGCAAACGAGGACCTCTTCCTGCACGTTCTCCAAGTCGGCGGCGACGACATCGCCCGGCCGGACGCTGTCTCGCTCATGGAGCCAGGGGCACAGCATGCTGTGCCCGCCGTGCACGGGTACCGCAGGCTTCAGCCTGCCGTATCCCAGCCTGACACCAATGTAGGGGCACAGCACGCTACGCCCCCACGCGTCGGCCTCCGGATGCGCGCTCAAGGCAGGGAGTACCGCGTCACCTTCTCGACCGCCGGCCCCTCGGCCCATCTGGAGATCGCGCAGAACGGCGAAAAGGTGCTGGATCAGAAGCTGCCCTGAACGGCGCTGCCACCGCCTCGGCCGCGCCGCCATTCACGGCAGCGGATCACCATCTTGGGTTAGAGGGCGGGGCGCCAGTCTGGCGCCCCGCCCATGTGCATCTCAGGTCAGAGTCCGAGGAAGGATGCAGTCATCGCTCGTGTCAGGCGACCTGGCTCCTGTCACTCCGCACTGGGGCTGCCTAGTACAGCAGCGGTATGCCCGGGTAGGCGGCCTGCCAAGCGGCCCACCCGCCATCGAAGCAGTTGGAGTTCGGCCCCCAGCTGCCACCCCAGCACCCCTCGCCTTCTTTTGACATCCTCACGCAGGGCGACCTGATCTCGAGCGGCCCCTCGGAGGAGCAGTGGCGCTACGCCGCCTATTGGGATGCTGACCTGCTGCGGCAGGTCTGGCTCGACGGCCGGCTCCGAAACCTCGCGGCGCAACGCGATTGCCCGCCCGTGTTCGAAGGTAAGCTTGTGGGCCTGGCCAATGTCCTTGGGGACTGGCGCGAAGAGCTGATCACAAGCCTCAAGGGCGAGCTGCGCATCTACACAACCACCATCCCCGCGCTCGACCGCCGAACCTGCCTGCTGCGTGACCCGATCTACCGGATGGGCGTCTGCGCCGAGTCCCAGGGCTACTTCTCCCTGCCTGGGTTCAGATCCCTCCCTGGCGCAGACAGGTAGGACCTGCTCTACGCGGCCGTCACCACGTGAACTGCGCCGTCGCCACCATGCCGAAGTAGAGCACCTCCGGCGGCAGGTTGTACCAGGAGGTGGTGATGAGGCCCTCGGTCTTGGCTTCCATGGCGCGGTCGGCGAAGCACTTGATGTTGTTCCCGTAGCGCTGGAAGTCCGGCAGCGAGAGCCAGCTGCTGGTGTTGCCCGCGCAGGTCGGCCCGCAGATGACGCGGCGGCCATGATCCTGGTAGTACTCGATATAGGGGAAGGCGCGCACGAACTTCGGGAGTTGGTCGCCGAGGTACCTGCCGTAAACCCGGTGGAAGTCCTGGCTGAGGTCGTCGAACGACACCGCCTCGCCGAAGAACTCGAGGGTCGAGCGGGTTGCGTCGGAGGCCTCGTGCTTCCACTCCGTGTCCCAGCGCTTGTCGTAGATGGTCCCGCGCGGCTTGTCGTAACGGGCGACGAGGAGGGGGCTGGGCGATGACGTCGTCCAGTAGTCCCAGTACATGATCCAGGCGCTCTTGTGGAGATCGGCCATGATGCCGGGATGGGCGCAGAGGATATCGTCCCACAGCATCGGCGTGATGCCGCGCTCGGCAAGCCAGCCGCAGACCTTGTTGATGTGATTGAGATAGAGCGACGCCTTCCCGCTCTTCTCAGCTTCCGCCTTACACCGCGGGCAGACGCCGAGCTGGCGCGTCTCGTCGGCCCCGATGTGCATGAGCGTGCAGCCCGGGAAGTAGGGGAGGACCTCCTCGGCCATCTCGGTCCACATGCGGAACGACTTCTCATTCGTCGGGCACATCTGATCGGGGCGATCGACCTCCTCCCGGATGTCGGCGTACTCATCGTGCTTGAGCATATAGCGAAGGTGGCCGAGGGACTGAAGAAGCGGGATGACCTTGAGGCCAAGCGATTCGCACAGCTCGAGGATCTGCCGCAGCTCGGCCGGGGTCAGCGCCGAAGGAGAGCGGACCGGGGCGTGCCGCTGGAACGGGAAGCGGTCGCCGAACTCGAGGAGGATGGTGTTGAGCTTGAGCTTCGCGGCCGAGGTGATGAGGCTGACCGCCTCGGCCAGGCCGATCTGATGATAGCTCTCGAGCATGATCTGAAGCCCGCGAGTCGGCAGGCGCGGGTAGTCGCGCACCTTCGCCACCGGAAGGATAGGGCCGTCGCGAAGCTGGGTGAGTGTGGCAAGCGCGTGGAGGAAGCCGCGGCGCGAGGCGGCAGAGATCGCGACCGCACTCTGGGAGATGTCGAGGCGGTACTCCTCGTCCGCCAGCTTCGGGTCGCGGTTGAGGGAAAAGCTCTTCGCCCGCGGCTCGCGGCCGATGCCGAACTTGGAGGCGACCGAGTCGGCAAGGCCGTCGAGCTGGGATCGGTCGGCGACACCCCAGGTGGAGTCGAGGGCGACGGTCTGATCAGAGTACTCGGCTTCCTTGGGCGCAGGGATGACGGGGCTCAGGCGCATGGTGATCTCCAATCTGCTCTCATGGGACGGACAGAGGTTCGTGCGACGGGAGCGATGATCCTGCACGTGCAACAGGAGCGTGCAAACGCGCCTCCGCGGCATCCTACTGCTATTGCGCGCCTGGAAGCTATCTCAAAACTCCGTCAGGAGGTTGCAGATAGCCGGAGTAGGGGCACAGCATGCTGTGCCCTGCCTCAAGCACTCACCTGACCTTTGAGATCACCTCTACGACGTCTCCCCACAGGACGGACCAGGCCGCGAGGATCTCTCTTGGTGGCTGTTGGCGTGATGCGGCTGCCCAACAATGTGTCGCCATCAGCACAGGCGACCGCAAGATGGCTGTTGGAGCCGGTCGGCCTTCTGTGGTATGAAGGAGTGACGGCTCAATCAGCGTGAAGCCTTGAGTCTCCTGCTGAGCAGTGAAAGCCTTGCCTCCGGGGCTGCGTGGAGAACACCTCCCGCGGCCCCTTCATCTGGCCGGCCGAGCGGCGCCTACGAGTCCGCCGGGCCCTTCCGGGAGCGCGACCGCTGGTAATCCAGTGCTGCTCGCAGTTGGCCCTCTTTCGCCAGACCCATCTCCAGCAGCAGCTCGCCCAGCAGAACGTTCCTGCCCTTCCTCTTCTCTCTGCGCTGCAGCTCGAGCGCGCGCTCGAGCTGCGCCTCGCTGATGACCTTGTACTTGTAGACTAGCAGCGCGCCGAGCATCGGCATCGACGGGTCGCGCTCCTCGCCCGACTGGGGTGCACGAGATTCGGGTCGGAGCAGCGCCTGCATCCGGCGCTTGGAGCTTGTGAGGCCTGCGACGGCAAGCACCACGCCGGTCATCAGACAGATGCCGCCAATCACCCAGAGCATAACGCTCTTGGCTGTCATCGCGTGGGCGAACACGGGACCGGCGATGGCGGCGAGCGCGACGCCCACGAGCACCTGAGCCTTCACTATCGCCGCGGTCACAGCATCGGGCCGCGTCCTGCTTGCGTAGACGCGGGGGTAGAGGTCTTTGCTGTTCTCCGAGTCCGTACCCATCTCGTGAATCCCCCTGCCTTCACCCCGCCGCCTCAACGCAAGCGGAATTCTGGCGCACAGCTCTCTGGCGGGCAGACACTCGCCGCGGCTAACCCTGCCACCTAGCGTTTACCACACCCACGGTGAGCGACAAGAAGAGATGCCTGGCCGTTGTGTCACAGCCGCCGCCGCGGCTGGCAGAAATACCCGCCCGCCTTCGTCTCGAAGGCGGGCGGTTCGCGACGCCCTGGCAGGTCAGGAGGCGGAGGCGTTGCTGAGGCTCAGAGTTCTCTCCACGAGCACAGGATTGCCCGCGGGTTGGCCGGATCGTACAGCGCCTCGTCATAGTGCACGCTCGACGTCGCTCCGTTCATGGTCACGGTCTTGCCGACGATCGCGCCGCAGACAGCGCCCGAGTTGAGGTAGATGTTCGCCTGCGGCGCATAGATCGCGCCATAGAACGAGCTGTTCCCGCTGACTGCGATGTACGATACGTCATCCTTGCAGTAGATGACGAGGTTGCTGGGGATCATCGAGCTATTGACAATCCCGTTGCCACCGATCCGGATGTCGGGGCTGTTCGCGTCAGTGCTGCAGTCCAGGTAGATGACGACCTTGCCGGTGCAGTTGATCCTGGCCGACCCCAGAACGTCGAGGTCGGTCATATAGTAAACCCCCTCATTGAGTGTCAGGCTCTGGGTCCCCTCCAGGTATACATCACCCAGGTTCACCGCTCCTGTGGGAACACTCTGGATGCTGGGCAGCAGAACAGGCGAGGTACCAGCAGAGGAGGCCCCCGTGATCAGGCCCTTGTTGCTGATAGCCGTCGAGAGCGAGGTCGCGCCGACGCCGACGGTGACATCGCCGTGCACCTCGCCCTGTGGCAGAATCGTCACCGCGCCGGCCGCCGTCGAGTTGGTGCCGACATCAGCATTCGCTTTGATGTTGGTGCCGCCATAGCCCCCGTATCCGGAATGGTAGCTATCGGCCTTTATGGACACCGTACCGTTCCCGATCGTCACCTTCTCTCGCCCGAAGATGGCGTAGGGGAAGTACCGCTGGTCCCTGGTCACTATCGCCTGGATCCGCCGAGGTAGGCGAGGGGCTCCGTGGGGTCCCGGAAGGTACCCGGTCGCGAGTATGGTGAGACTCGCCGTTCCCGCGTCCCGGGCGAGCGGGGACGGAGTGACCGTCACCTCGTAATACCCTCCTCCGATCCCCGTTGCCGAGTCGCCCGCGTAGGTGAGCCAACCGTTGTGCTGGTTCAGCGCCCACAGTGCCCGATCGATGCCGGCCTCAGCGAGGTGGAACGAGCGCGCCGCCTGGTTATCCACCGTTGTCTGGCTCAGCGAGCTCTGCGAACGCTCGATCAGCGTCGCGCCCAGTATGAACAGCACCGTGAGCGTGATCATCGCACCGAGGAACACCCATCCTCGCTCTTTTGTCCGGCAGTTCTCCAGCAGTGCCCGTTGCATTGTGTCTGCTCCCTCGCGTCTGTCCACTCTAGCGATTGCGGAGTAGCAACGTCGCCTGATACGTGACCACATCGGACGTCGCCGTGTCGCTTCCGTTGCACACGGGGCACACGATCACGCCCTCAGGATGGCTCGCCGTCGCCACCCGGACGAGGCTGACCCGATGCTTGCTGCACACCGGGTCGTTGCGCACCGCAGCGAACGTGGTCGTGGAAGGCCGAGGCTCGGCCGCCGTGACGGTGACGGTGACAGTCCGCTTCCCGCTGTCGTACGAAAACACCGGCAGTGATGTGCTTGTGCCCGAGTACAGCGGGTTGAACTGGGGATACACGTGCTCCGCGACGAGCTTCGGCGACTCGGTGGTCCCATCCGCAGCAGTCACGCGCCGGTAGATGGAGCCGCCAATCGAGCCCGTATGGCTCTGGTAGAAGTACTCGACCCGATCGCCATCGACCAGCCTGCCCTGGGAGTCGAAGACGGTCGTCGAGTCCGCGCTGCTATACGTGCCCGAGACAGCCGGAAGAACGAGCGTCAGAGTCCGCCCGTCCGCCGAGATGCTCGTGCTGCGCGAGTTGCGGAGCTCCTTCTTCATCCTCTGGATGGCCATGTCGGCCTGCTCGCGGGCGCCGATCTCGCCCGTCTCACGCTGCCACACCTTGGTGGACGCCATGTAGAACGCCGGCAACACGGAGAGCACCATTCCGCCGATCGCACACGTCATCGCGAACTCGGCAAGCACAACACCACGGGAGAACTTCCGTAGCAGCGACTTTCTTGTCGCGATTGGTCTCATGGCCTACGCACCCCCCAGCTCGGAAACGAGCGTGACGGCCCGGTAGGTGCCCGAAGTCGCCTTCGACCACTGCCAATCGATGTTGATCGCAACCAGCTTGAGACCGGTGTCGCCCCCACCCGACGGATAGGGCTGCCACGCAACCACGCCGTGCGAGCGAGGAAGCCCCGGCGTCGCTATCGTGCGGCTGCCCGAGACCCCGTTGAAGCCCGCATACCCGTTGACCCGAAGGTCCTCCAGAACGTCATCCGACACCTCTCTGGCTTGCGCCATAAAGGAGGCCTTCCGCTCAGACACGCTGGCATAGGTGAACATGCCAGCAACGCCGACCACACCGATCCCCAGGATCAGTATAGCCACCAGACACTCGATGAGGCTGAACCCAGCTACCTTCCCTGCGTACTTCACGAGAGACACCTCCCGGTCTTTTTCGCCGGATCCCCTCGGGAGGCCCAGAAACGCAAAACGGGCCTGCCCGTTGGCTGTCGGAAACAGCCCCGGAGAGGCCCATTGATTCTCATCATCGGGAAGGTGACAACCCCGCTTACATCAGTCATGGGTCGCTTCCGGGCCTGAGCCCCGAAACGGATCCAGCGGCCTTTCGGCAGCCTGGCAGTCATATCCCAGCCCCGTTCATGAGGCTTGGCCGGAACACAGACCCATGGCTTTGCGTCCCCACCTTTCGATGGGTTTGCCCTTATCGGGTAGGTCTTCGTTTGGCAAAGATCGCGGTAACCCGCAGCGCGAGCTACCGAAGATGGTTGTTCCACAATCCGAACAAGAACCGCAGAAGTTTCTTCTGCGTCGGTGGGGAGGGGATAGGAAGAGGGGAGGATGGGCGCTGGAGCGCCCTGGGGGCGAGGCGGGGGCCCGTAGGGCAGGGTCTCCTGTCCGAGTTGCCTGCCCCGCCGCGCCGGCCCTACCCGCCTCTGGCGGATTTACCCGCCTCTGGCGGATTTACCCGCCTCTGGCGGATTTACCCGCCTCTGGCGGATTTACCCGCCTTTGGCGGATTTACCCGCCTCTGGCGGGCTCCGCGGTCCCGCCCGCCTCAGCCGGCTCGGCGAAGATCGTAGTCGGTTCCACAGGCCTGCCCGCCGCAGCTTCACCCGCCGTCCCTGTGGCGGACTCGGCGGCGCTGGGCTCCTGTTCACCCCGAGCGGACTCGAGGGGCCCTCGGTCCAGGGCGCGGCCGGCCACCCGGCGGACGATGTTGTTAGGGTCCTCACGCAGTGCCCGGCGGAGCGCCTCCTCGGCCGCCTGCACCGGAGTCTCGGCCAACGCCGAGGCGGCGCGGCTGCGCACATCAGCCACCGGGTCGCGGTGCAGCACGTCGATCAGCGCTTCCACCGATTCCGCACTGCCGAGCCGGCCGGCGATCTCCACCGCCATCAGCCGAACATCTGAGTCCAGCGCCTTGAGCTGCGCGAGGAACGCATCAGTAGCCCCTGGGAGCGCAGGCCTGCCCGCCGGCCCTGTGGAGGGCGTCTCATCCGCATCGCCCCACCGCCGGAGCGCAGCCGCAAACGCCGAAGCCATCCGCGCCTGATCCTGCTCGGGCGCCTTGCGAAGCGCGGCCAGGACAGCCGGGAGCCTGCCGTGCCCGGCTCCGGCGAGATGCGTCACAATCGCCTGGTCTGATTGCTGGTTGCCTGCGGATCGGAGCAGCAGGTCCAGGTCGCCGGCGGCGGCCATGTCGACAACCGCCGCGGCCGCTGCCGGAGACAGCGGGCCCTGGCGGAAGAGATCGGCCGCTTCGGCCGCTTCGCTCCAGCTCGACCGAAGCTGGTTCAGCGCCGCTCCTGCCGCTTCGCGAACGCGCGGGCTCGGGTCGCTCCGGCGCGCCATCAACGCGCTCTGATGCCGGCGAACCATGCGGCCCATGCCGCCCAGTGACTCCAGCGCGTTGACGCGCACCTCCTCCTCGGGATCGGCGAGGGCCTGGACCAGCGCCTCCACCGCGGCCGTGCTTCGCCCCCTTCCCAGGTGGTGCGCGATGCCGGCGCGGACGAGCGCGTCAGAGCTCTTCAGATGACGCACGAGCTCTTCGCTCACCCGCGAGACATCGAGGCGAGCGAGTGCGCCGAGCGCCGCCCTTCTCACCTCGCCCGCCGGGTCATTGAGCGCGCCGATGAGCTGCCCGGCTGACTCGGCCCCGCCGGCGTCGCTGAGGATGGCAACCGCGCGCGCTCGACGCGCCGCATCGCTGTCCTCGAGCGCGCTCGCCAGAAGGCGCTGCTTCTGCGGGAACGAGCACAATGCAAACGCGGCCGCCGCCGCCTCCCGCGAGATCGCTTCCTCGTCCTGCAGCGCCAGATCGACGAGCGCGCTCGCCGCTTCCAGCGACCCGAAGTGGCCCAGGCCGCCTGCCGCTGCCGCTCGCACCTCCCGGTCGAGATCGCGGGCCGCATTGAGGAGAGCGCGCTGCGACTCGGTAAGCGTGGCGGGAAGATCGAAGTCATCCGGCAGCAGGTCGGCCCGCCACGTCCCGCGCTGCGCCAGCGTGTCGCGCATCCCGGCCGCCGCGGCCAGCCGCACCGTCGCGTCCGGGTCGGAGGCGGCGGCCGCAAGCGGCCGCAGCGCCAGCGCGTCAGTGCGGCGCGCGATCGACTTCACCGCCTGCCTGCGCACCTCCGCGTCCGGGTCGGTGAGAAGATTGGCGGTCGCGGTCAGTGCAATCGGATCGCGGCTGTGGCCGAGCGCGGCCGCCGCCAGGAGACGGACCCACTCTTGAGTTGAGTCCAGCGCCTCGAGCAGAGACCGCAACACACCAAGCTCGGCCACCGATGCCAGCAGACTGGCAATCAGGTCCTCGAGTCCCTTCCACTCTCTGCCGAGCCATATCTCGAGGGTTCCTCTCTCCTCCAGTGCAGTCGCGAGCCGCCGCGCGATCGGCCGCGGCAGCTTACCGAATGCCCGCCCCAGCGCGGGCAGGCCTCCATCCGACAACCGGACGATCGCTTCGATCATCGCAGCGCGGGCGCTCTCCGATGGATCGTCGCGGCGTGACTCCTCGCCCAGGGCATCGAGCACCGCCGTGCACAGCGTCTTCGCGTCGATCTCGGCGAGAGCGGCGGCCGCCGCCGCGCGGACCTCGCCAGCCGGATCGCGCAGCAACTGCGCCACCTGCGACGCGGTTCCCGCTGCCTTCAGATTCCCGAGAGCACGGACGGCCTGGGCGCGCAGATCGGCGCTCGGGTCCTGGAGCAGCGGGACGAGCAGGTTGATGGACTTCTCGCCGCCCATCGCGCCCAACACTTCCACCAGGCTCTGGCGGACACGAGGGCTGCGATCGCGGAGCGCCGAGGCGAGCGCGGGCGCCAGCGTCTCCTCCTCCATACCTTGAAGCGCGCGCAGGCCGACCGCGAGCGGCCGCAGGCCTGCCTCCAGCATCTCCGCCAACGCCAGCACGCGCGTCTCGCTCACCATCTGGTCGCTCTGCGCGAGTGCCCGCCCTCCGGCAAGCTCGACAGCCGCAGCCACCGCGGGGGCAAGCGCGACCGTGCCACCTGCCTCCGCCGCAAGCTGGCTCACCCCGCCCCCCATCACTGAGCCGAGCAGCCGCGCTGCGTCGCTTCGCACGTTCGCACGCGCGTCCGCCAGCAGCGCCACCACCTGGCGGATGAACCAGACCGTGATCGCCTGCTGCGGTGGGGAGTTGCCCGCTCGCGCGGAAGCGGCAAGCTCGCGACGCAGCATCCTGCCGACAGCCCTCCGCTCACCCGATGCCAGCGACTGAGTCCTATCCAGCGTCTGGACGCGAGTCGGCGGGTCGGTGGCGCGCAGCAGGGTGACGAGCCTCCGCAGGTCGGCCCTCTTCGCACTCATCCGCCGGAGAATCAGAACCAGCGCGACGACCACGATGACAGCGGGGATCACTGCGCTGAGAACGCTTGGTTTGAGCAGCGATGGAAGCATGCGGCAGCTCCTCCGAGGGGCAGACGTGGAGTCTGCCCTCCCGCCAGCCATTGATGCCCGTGCTTCGCCCCAGGCCAGCCTTCACCTGCCGTCGCGCGCCGGCCAGACCATGTCCCCCGCCTGTCCCCGGGCTGGGGCGTGACCGAGTCTGCCCCGGCGGATCAAAGCCCCGCCTCAAAATGGTAAAGATCAGCCCCGGTGTGGCACAACCCGGTGCACAGTTCCGAACCCCACCTTGGGCCTGCCGGTTCCCGGCGGGGATGATCTCTTTGCTTCGAGTGGCGGGGGTGACCTGCGGCATCTCGCCAGACGACGTGACGGCGAGATGCAGACAGGCCACACCAGGTTCGTGGGTGGGACCCCCGCTGTTGTTACTTTCGTATGCGAGCGCCAACAATGCCCAACGCACGACTACATCACAGCATGAGCTACGGTCGGCATCTCGCCCCTCAGGACCCCGACGGGTCCCCTCAGGGTTTCAGAGGGGCCAGACCACGGCGAAGCGTTCCTCTCCTGAGTCGCCTTCTGCTCCCCATGCTAGCGGCCGCCGTGTTGCTCATCGGGGCATCGCTTGGCCGCGCGAGCAGCGGCGCGGCGCGCTTCGTCGAGAAGGTTGAGGCGACCTCCGGCAACGACGGCGTTCAGATCGAGGTCACCACCACCTCGGCCGCGGCCCCGACCTTCTCGGTGTTCCCGCTTCGAGAGCCCAACCGGCTGGTCATGGATATCCCCGACTTCCTGTGGAAGCCTGGCCTGACTGCTCACCTGCCAAGTGCTAATCCGGCCGTCGAGCAGGTTAGAGTCGGGCAGGTCTCGTTGAACCCGCCGGTGACGCGGGTCGTCTTCGACTTGGCCGCGCCCACAAGGCTGCTGCGCTATCGTGCCGCATCATCGACGGCCGACGGGAATCTCCGCGTCGAGCTGTCAGAGCAACCAAGCGCCGTTCAGGATAGCGGTGGATGGCTCAGTATCCGCTCTGCACCCGCCCGCCCGGCAGGCGCACCTGTAACTCTGGCTCGCGCTCGGCCAAGCTCTCGGGCGGGCGCACCCTTGCCCGCCCAGCAGGCGAAGCCTGCTCGGCCAGTCTCACCCGCTTTGGCCACTCTGGCGCTTGGCAGCGCCACCGCGGCCGGGGAACAGCGGGCGCCGGCGCCGGGGATCGAATCGGCGCCGAACCATCGGCCGGCTGTGGTGCCTCCGTCGCCGAGTGTAGCATCTACCAGACCTATCGCCCAGCCATCACTGCCTCCCGTCTGGGACGATCCCGCGATCAGGGCCGCCCTCGCCCTCGCGCTTCTTGCCTTTACCGGGATTCTCGCCATATGGATGCGACGCAGGTTCCAGAAGGTGTCCGAGCGCTGTGCGTCTACGGCCGGACTCGCGGCCGACGGCGAAACGCCAACCGCTCCTGAACCAGAGACAGCGCCGGCGACTGACACCCAGCAGGCAGACCTTCTCAGGTGCAAAGTCGTCGATGGCTACCTGGTCCTTGCGCCGCAAGGCGGGGCCGGCGAGACGCATGCGCTCCCAGGGACAGCTCGCGCAAAGGTCGAGCGGGGCACCCTCGATCTCGACTTCTCCGGCGCGAAGGCCCAACAGCCCCAACACAGCGCCGACGACGCGCCTGTGGCGGCCACGCAGGCTGCCGACCTCGTCGCCTCGCTGGCAGACCAGACCACCGCAGTTCGGCGCGCCGCCGCCCAGGGCTTGCTGGAGATCGCCGCGGCCGGGCACTGCTCTGCGCTGCTGCCCTACCTGCAGAGCAGCGATCCCAAGGTGCGTTCGGTGGTGGCAGGGGTTCTGGGCGATGCAGGAGCGGTTGACTGCTTGCCTGACGTGGCGCGCCTCGCCGGGGACCCTGATGCCTCGGTGAGGGCCTGTGTGATGTACGCGTTCGCGCAGTACGGCGAGAGCGCGGCGGCGTACGCCGGCAGCGTGCGCAGTCGGCTGTCTGACCCCGAGAGTGGCGTTCGAGCCGGCGCGATCGAGGCGCTTGCTACGCTGTCTCCAAGGAGCGAAGACGCCGCGGGGGAGGTCATCCAGTTCACTGCTGACCCCGACCCGCTCGTCAGGCAGGCCGCCGCCTCGGCCACCTTTGGCTTCGCGGTCCGCGGTGTGGCCGGGCCGCTCATCGATCTTCTCGGGGACTTCACCCGCCGCGCTCAGGCGTTGGAAGTGCTCCAGCAGGCCGATGACGCGGTGCTCTGGCGGCTCCTGGTGGCCTGCCGTACGAGCGCCTCCGCCAGCGCGCAGGCGGCGATAGACACGCTCTCCTATGTCATGAGCAGGCGCTGGACGGCCGACGACTTCAAGGAGGAGATCGAGTCCTCCGATTCGGAAACGCGGCTCACCGGCATCGAGGGGCTGAGCATGGTCGGCGGGCCTGAAGCCATGAGCCATATCCGCCGCCTGGCCGAGGCCGATTCATCCCCCGAGGTGCGAAGGCGCGCCTCTGAGATTCTCAGCCAGTGGCAGGCCTGGGGTGGCACGGGAACGCCCGCCTCGGCAGAGGCTGAGGGGCTTCGGACCGAGGCGTAGCTCGCAGCGCCGGCGGGATCCGCCTTCGCCGGGGCTACCGCAGACACGCGCCCGCGCTTCCACAGGCGTCTGTTGCGGGGCAGGAGCAAGCTCCTGCCCTGAAGCTGTTTCATAACCTCCTCGAAGGGCGATCCGGGACCTGCTCGACGGGCGGCGGACCAACCTGGCCGAGCTCGACGAGGGTCTTGCGCTGACATCCGAGATTCGTTCAGCGCTTCACCCGGGGAACCGGTACCATCGGCTGGCGACCCCCGGGATTCTGTGACCGGGGCCTGGAAGCGCAGCCTCCGGCTGGCGGAACAGCAGGGCCGGACCCACAGCCGCGGCTCCGTCGCCGCCCGCGTTGTTCACCTGGCACGCGAAGGACCCGCCCGTGTGACCCCGTCGGCGGGCGCCCCGGAAGGATGCGCGTCGTCCGATCAGAAGCGGGCGTAAGCGGACGTGCGGGCGCTCTCTTGGGCCGGGTCCTGCAGCACGCGCGCCGCCAATGGAGGGATGTCGCATGAAAGCACGGTTCGCAGCCATCGGTGTCCTCGTCCTGCTTTCGGTCGCAGGCGCCGGCTTTGCCACGGACGAGCAGGTATCTGAGATCTTCCGCAGTTCGTTCGGCGCTGCCCGCGCCACCTCGATCAACCCGATCGACGACTCCTGCTGGGCAGCGACCGGCGGCATCGTCACTCACATCAGCGTGGACGGGGTGACCCTCAGCGAGACCGGTGGTTTCGGGGAGCCCGTGTCGACATCCGCCAACTCGAACGATGCCAGCTGCTGGGTGGCCGACCAGCTCTTCGGCGAAGTGACGCACCTGAACGGGGACGGCACTGTGGACTTCATCGTCGGAGGGTTCTCCGGGCCGTCGTCGATGTCCGTCAACCTCAATGATGGCACCTGCTGGGTGGCCGACACCGGCAACAACCAGGTGGTGAAGCTCAACGCCAATGGCACGGAGGCCGTTCGCGCGAGCGGCTTCTTGGCACCGCGGGGAGTATCAGTCAACCCGGTTGATGGCACCTGCTGGGTCGCCGACACAGGGAACAACCGCGTCGTCCACCTGTCCAGGATCGGGGCCGTCATGGTGCAGAACACCTCGTTCCTCGGTCCTGAAAGTGTGTCGGCCGACAACTTCGACGGTTCATGCTGGGTAGCGGACACCCTCGACAATCAGGTGGTGAACCTGTTCGCCGATGCCACGCAGAACGTGCGACTCGGGGGCTTCGAGCACCCGGCCTCGGTCTCGGCGAACTCGGGCGATGGCACCTGCTGGGTCGCGGATACCGACGCCGGCGTCGTCCAGCAGGTCTCGGCGGCCGGCGTGCTCTTCCGCGGCGGCCCATTCACCTGCCCGGTCGGCATCTCAGTGAGTCCTCTGGACGGAACGGTATGGGTGGCCGACGAGTGCGCCGCCCAGGTCGTCCAGCTCTTATCTTCCGGGGCCGTGGTGTTCACCGGAAGCAACTTCGTCCTTCCCGTATCGGTCTCGGTCAACCAGGCCAATGGAACGTGCTGGATCGCTGATAGCACCAGCAACCAGGTGATGGAGATCGGGCCCGATGGGAGCCTCTTCGCCGCCGTCTCCGGGCTCGCGGGGCCGTCGTCGGTCGCGGCGAACTCGGTCGAGAACTCCTGCTGGATCGCGGACACCAACCACAGCGCGGTGCTCCGCGTCTCAGCGTCAGGGCTGGTGCTGCAACAGTCCGTCTCCTTCAACCTGCCTCAGGCGGTTGCCGTGAACACGGTGGACGGCTCCTGCTGGATCGCCGATACCGGCAACCACCAGGTCGTTAACCTCGGGGAGAATGGCACTATTCTCTTCCAGGGCGGCCTCTTCACAACGCCGGTCTCTGTCGCCGTGAACTCCGCTAATGGTTCGTGCTGGGTGGCCGACTCGAGCCGGAACGAGGTTGTCCATCTCGCACAGAATGGGTCGGAGCTCTCGCGCACCACGGGGTTCAGCGATCCGCGCTCGGTCGCGGTGAGCCCGCTCGATGGGTCGTGCTGGGTGGCCGACCGGGGCAACAACAGAGTCGTCAGGCTCTCGCCCTCCGACGGGTCGGTGCTCCTTTCAGCAACTGGCTTCAACCACCCCGAGGGGGTCTCGGTCGACCCCATCACCGGCTTCTGCTGGGTGGCCGACACGGACAACAACCAGCTGGTCCACCTGTCGAGCGGCGGGGCCTCCATTGCCCGGATCGATGGCTTCGTCGGGCCGCGCTCGGTGTCGGCGCGAGGTTTCGATGAGTCGTGCTGGGTGGCCGATTCGGGGAACGCACAGGTGGTCCACCTCATGGTCACCACCGCCCCCACCCCCACGTTCCCGGATGTTCCCTTCGGGGCCTTCGGTCACGACGAGATCGATGCCTGCGTCAATGCCGACATCGTCGAGGGGTTTGCCGACGGCCTCTTCCATCCGAATAACGACGTGCTGCGAGACCAGATGGCGGTCTTCATCGCTCGCGCCCTCGCTGGCGGCGAAGCGAGCGTGCCCACGCCCGGCGGGACACCAACCTTCCCGGACGTTCCCTCGACCTACTGGGCGTTCAGGCACATCGAGTTCGTCGCGGCTCAGAACGTCGCCGAGGGTTTCGATGACGGCAACTTCCACCCATTGGACCCGGTCGGCCGCGACCAGATGGCCGTCTTCATTGCTCGGGCGATCGTGGCCCCCTTGGGGGACGCAGGTCTTGCCGATTTCGTGCCGCCGAGCACACCGACATTCCCCGACGTCCAGCCAAGTTTCTGGGCGTTCAAGCACATCGAATTCGTCTTCGACCGGGGCGTCGTTCAAGGGTTCGGTGACGGGCTCTACCATCCTGAGATCATCGTCAGCCGCGCCCAGATGGCAGTCTTCATCTTCAGGGCGTTCCATCTGCCGCTATAAGGGGAAGTGCCAGGAGGCAGGCTGCCCGCGAACCAGACTGCCCGCGAACCAGACTAGTGCTCAGTCCCTCATAAACTGATGGGTATTCAGGTCTCCTTGGCGATGAGGTAAACACCTCTGAAGCCAGGAGGCTGGCGATGAAGAAAAAGTAGATCGTGAGGTTGACGCCGGAAGAACGCC
>Ga0315274_10001229_pt1 | contig 39537 bp, 37 predicted proteins | sample YL17G02_20_MG_FD_203700 | JGI IMG/M metagenome (GOLD analysis project Ga0315274, IMG submission 203700) | Sediment microbial communities from Yellowstone Lake, YNP, Wyoming, USA - YL17G02_20 | ecosystem: Environmental > Aquatic > Freshwater > Lake > Sediment | place: USA: Wyoming | collected...
CGTATTTCTCGGCCCCAGCGGCATTGGCGATCATGATATCGGCGAAGAGCCTTGTCGTATAGTACCATTCGGCTATGTTGCTGGGTCCCTCGTAGCAGCACTTCGCCACGTCGTGAAGGTCCGACACCTCCTGGGCGGAGCTCGTGTACCTCCTGGCATCCGTGCTGTCAATTTCGTCCGAATTGACCCAGCTGTAGAGAGAGCTGGTGCTGCTGGGAATGTACATCTTGTCGTATGGCATGAACCCGCTCATCGGATTCCATATGGAGCTCGGCAGTATGGCATCCAGATTGCCGATGGCCGGGAAGCTCTTCTCGGCCACCGGGCCGCCCGTCAGGAATCCCATAGCCGACTCATTCATGGTGATCGGGTTGAAGTTGTTGTCAAAAGCTATGCCGAAGAGCGCCTCGTTGGTCCAGCGAACCTTCTTCTGGAAGACTTCTCCGCTGAGGTACTGCCTCAGATCCTTCGACATCGCTATCCTGAGGATAACGTCGCTGCGCGGATCGGTATCGTAGTTGGCTATCCTCTGGTAAAAATCCGATTCTTCGTCCGGCGCCGCATCCGCCATCATGGCCGTGACCTCGACCCCCATATAGGTCGTAGGAACATACCCGATTTCTGATGTCGGCATCAGTGCATCCAGGCTGCCGTTTCGAAGCATGTTCAGGGTTGTTGCATACGTGGACAGGCTTGTCGTGTTTATAAGGTTCTGGAATGCACTCGGAAGGAAGTTCGCCACGATTTTCAATACGTCCTGGTTGATCGGAACCGCGTTCGGGGTCATCAAGGCATCCAGCGCGATGACTCCCGCGATGTTGTTGTATCCGGCGTCATCAAGGGTGTTGGGGTTGCCGTCGAAGTCCCAGCACGCAAAGTCGGCCGTTACCACCGCGCCCAGGGAATCGCCGGCTATGTACACCCTCTTTTTCCTGACGTTCTGGTCCGGGAACACCGTCTTGATCAGCGTGTAGATGTCCTCCATGGCTGCGTGGAGGCCGAACTCGGAGAGATAGGGCGCCGCTTCATTCGTAAGGAATCCCTGGAACGTCTTGCCATCGATCGCCAGGCCGCCGTAGTAGTAACCGTCGATCACGTCGGCCGCCGCCTCCAGCTGCCCCGCATTACCCAACCTCTCGGCCTCGTTCAGACCGGTCAGGTCCTCCAGGTTGTTCACCCTTCTGTCTAAAGCCCAGAACTCGATGTTCATCCCTTTGTCCGCTTTAGCCTTGGACACTAGCTGCTTGGCGAAATAATCGTAACCGTTATTCCCCGCATGCAGGCCGGACAGTCCGACGACCACGGCATTGGCGTCCGTGCCGTCCCCGGTGGTTCCATTGACCGCATAGCGCAGGTAGGTGATGTAGTTCAGCTCGTCCGGGTAGGAGACTTGTCTGTCAAGCGTTGGTGGCGCGTATAAGGATCTCTCCTCTATCACCACCTGGACCCCGGTGGAGCCATCCGTCCAGACCCTCGGCGCACTGGACAGCACCGGTAGCGTTGCCCCCAATACCGGGCTCACAGTCTCCGACACACTGGAAACTGCCGGTGACCCAGCCCCCAATACCGGGCTCGCAGCCAATAAGGCAAGAAGTATTGCCAGCGTCAACACTGCGAATATTTTGGACTTCATTACCCTTCTCATTGTTCCTCTCCCTTCCTTGTGCCTAGCCCTATATTAAAGCCCGATCTTATAGTCAGTTCGTTTGCCAGGAGTATTGAGGGGGTGGGGATATTTATTCGAGATCCGTATCTCCCCTTCTAACGCCTGCGATCAAAGATTTCCCTTAATGAACTCGATAAGCGGCCTGATAACCCCGTTCTCTCGGTACTCGGACGTGTTGGCGGAAGCGGTCAGCACGTCCATGTGGTTGTACCCTTCCAGGAGTATGCGCTCGCACCCCGGCGGCGCATCGCCCATCGTATCGCCCATCATGCCCTGTCCCGCAATGAACTCGATCTTGGGCAAGGCCTCCAACGCATCGCCGTACAGGAAGTTGAGCCCGTAATCCGTGCCGTACGGACTGAGGGCGGCCATGAAGTCGGCGACCAGGCGTGTTGAGAAATACCATTCCGTGAGGTTGGTCGGCCCCTTGTAGATGACGCGGGCTACATCCTGGATATCCGCCACCTCGTTGCTCTTGGTGGTGAAGGTGGCCGTACCCGTGGTGTCCTGGAAGAGCGGATCGCCGTCGGTGCCTACCTCGTCGAAGTTTACCCAGTTATAGAGCGGCCCCTGGCCGAGTCCGAAGGCGGAAGGGCCCGCGTCGTTGGCGATGAAGTATCCGCCCTTGCCGAAGAAGGAGCCCAACATGCCTCCCAGGATCGGTATACCCGTGAGGGACTCCGACATGGGAAAGTCCTTTTTGACCACCGCACCGCCTCCCAGGAACCCCATGCTGTTCTGGATCATACCCACGGGCACGAACGAATCGTCGAAGATCACCCCCAGCATGGCCTCGTTGGTGAGGCGGAAGTCGGTCAGTTGGGGCGTACCGTCCATGAAGGTCTGCAGATCGCGGGAGAACAGGAAACGGAGCAGTATCTGTACGGAATCCGAGAAGGGGACCTCGTCCACTATCGTGCACTCGTCATCGGGGTCCCAGTCGGCCAGGATGGCGATGGCCTCCAGGAGGGCCATGGCCTCGGCATCGATCATGGGGAAGGGCAGGATGCGGTTGGAGTTCGGGTCGGTGCGCAGACTCTGCAGGAGAGTCGCGTACAACTCCTCGCTCATGATCCCATCCATCATGTCTCTGAGGCCATCGGGCATGGTTTCGAAGAACATATCCAGCATCCCGCTCCCGGCGGATACGGTGGTGTCGAACCCGAAGAGGCCGGCGCAGTTGTTGTAACCCGCGTCGTCCTGCGTCGCCGGGTCGCCGTCGAGGTCCCATCCCGCGAACATGGTGGTCATGATGCCGCCCATGGAATGGCCTCCCACGAAGACCTTCTGCTTGCGCACCGTCACATCGGGCACCATGGTCTGGATGACCGTGAAGACGTCCTCGGTATCCAGCTTCAGGCCGAATTCGGAGAGGAAGGGCAGGTCTTTGTCCTTGTACCAACCCGCGAAGGTGTGGCCGTCCAGTTCCTTGCCGAGATAGTAATAATCTATAGCCTGGCGCGCCGCCTCCAGGACGTCCATATGCCCCGCTGTCAGCTCGCTCTCAATATAGTTGGCCGCAGAGAGGTCCTCAAGGCGGTTGTTGCGGCGCTCGACCGCCCACACCTCGAGGTTGAGATCGTCCTGCGTCTTGGCAGTGTAAACCAACTGCCGTCCGATGTATTCGAAGCCGTTGGCTCCCTCGAGGACCCCGGGGAGCATGACCAGCATGGCGCCTGTGTTCTCGGGATTTACGCCCCGAGCATCAGAAGTGTCCAGGGTGGAGCCGTCAGCAAGCCTGAAGCGGAGGAAGTGTATCTCGTCGCATACGTCGGGGGCTCCCCACTCGTCCGGCAGCGGCGCGCTGATCACCCTCTCCTCCATGACCACCATCGCGTCCACCTGCTCCTGGGTGTAATCACGTGGCACGGGAGCGTGCGCTCCCTCCGGTACCAGCCCCCCGGGTTGATAGCACCCCGCGAGCAGGATCAGTAAAGCGAGACTCAATACGCCGATGACCGTAGAACTCCTGCGCATGAAGATCCCCCCTCTTACCGGCATTCCACAAACGATACGTTACGGCGATGGCGCTAACGCCCTTGCTACAGACTTACTCCTCCATAAACTTCGAATGGCGCAGAGGATAAAAAAGTGAATGATGCTTCATTCAAGTATGCTATCATTGGGATATGGATAAGGCAAGCCGCAAGCGTGCAGAGATCCTGGATGCCGCTTACAAGATCTTCTCCGAAAAAGGCTATCACTCCACGCGGATCGAGGATATCGCCTTTGAACTCGGCATGGCCCAAGGTCTGTTCTACCGCTATTTTCGCAACAAGCTGGATATCTTCACCCAGATAATCGACGAGATCATCTCCAACATCACACAGGGAGTTGTCGCGGACGCCCCGACTGCGACCAATACACTCGAGGAGTATATCGCGCAATTGCGGAGGGCCGTGGACAAACTCTTTGACCGCTTCGTCGAGGATCCCTACCTGTCGAAGTTTCTGTTCTACGAGGCGTTAGGCATCGATGATGAGATAAACCGGAGGATACAGGCCGCATTCGATCTATTCGGCGAGTACGCCGCATCCTATATCAAGAACGGGGTCCGGAAAGGCTTCTTGCGCTCGGACTTACGCATAAAGGAAACGGCTTATGCCTTTAATGCGGTCGTCTTCGAGGGTGCCCGCCGCATAGCGCAGTCTAAGGACAAAGCACAGGCAAGGAAATACTGGACTAAAGCCATTGTCGATCTGATGATAAGGGGCACCGCGGAACGCGACCATGAACTCTAGCACACCACCGCCGATCATGTGGCCCCCTCTCTTGGTTTGTCTTATCCGGGTCTTTCCCCTACGCCGTGTGCTAAAATATTACATTGGTTTCGGAGGTTGATAGCTGCCCAAGGTAATTAGAATCCAGTTTTTGCATGGGAGGAACAAGCATGGCTTACGGGAACATGGGCAAGATACTGGAGGTCGACCTGACCTTGGGGGAAACAGTACAGATCGAGCTGGATGAGGATATCTACCGCGATTACATCGGGGGGACCGGCCTGGCCGCCAAACTGCTCTACGACCGGGGAAACCTGGACGCGGGCCCGCTGGATCCCGACAACCTGCTCATCTTCGCCGCAGGACCCTTGACCGGCATCGGCTTCTCCGGTTCCAGCCGCCTCTCGGTGGGGGCCCGCTCCCCCCAGACCGGCATCTGGGGGCAGGCCTCCTGCGGGGGCAACTTCGGCCCCGAGCTGAAGCGCTGCGGTTACGACGCCATCATCTTCAAGGGCAAGGCAGATGATCCGGTATATCTTCTGTTGGAGGAGAACTCGGCGAACCTCCTTCCCGCCGACGACCTCTGGGGTATGGACACCTACGAGACCACCGACGTCTTAAAGGAGAGGTACAGCAAACAGCACAAGATCCTGGCTATCGGGCCGGCATCCGAGAACCTGGTCTCCTACGGGGCAATAGTCAACGATAAAGCCCACGTCTTCGGGAGAACCGGCATGGGCACGGTGATGGGCTCCAAGAACCTCAAGGCCATCGCGGCGCTGGGGGACAAGAAAATCGATTTCAAGGACCCGGAAAAGGTACAAGAGCTATTAAAGGTTTACAACAAAGGGGTGGAGACGGGCGGCATGGCCAGGGCCATGAGGTCCTTCGGCACCGCCGGCAATATGGAGTCCAAGATGATCGAGGGCGACGTGCCCACCCGCAACTGGGGGCAGGGTATCTGGGAGGAGGGCGGCGAGAACCTCTCCGGCATCGCCCTTGATGAAAAGATAAAAACCGGCTATAGATCCTGCCGGGGCTGTGGGGTCCATTGCAAGCCGGTGGTTGAGGTGCCGGATGGGCCCTATGCCATGCCCGAGGGGGCCGGTCCGGAGTACGAGACCCTGGCCTCCTTTGGTACCATGCTCATGAACTCCAGCATCGAATCGGTGGCCAAGATAAACGACTACTGCAACCGCGTTGGTATGGATACCATCACCTGCGGGGCCACCTTCGCCTGGGCCATGGACTGCTACGAGGCGGGCATCCTTAAATCCGAGGATTACGACGGCATCAAGCTGGAGTGGGGGGACATCGACACGGTGATCGAGCTCCTTCCCAGCATCGTGGCCAAGCAGGGCAAGCTGGCGCAACTTCTGGGCAAGGGCTCTCGTGCCGCCTCGGAGGAAATCGGAGGTGGCAGCGACGCATACCTGACCGACAGCAAGGGCCTCGAGGCTCCCATGCACGATCCCCGCCTGGATTGGGGAAACGGGCTGGCCTACGCCGTGTCCGTACGGGGCGCCTGCCACGTCTCCAATATGACCTACCTCCTGGAATGGGGGGCCATCAGATACCCCGAGATAGGGTTGGATAAACATTACAGGAACATGACCTCCGAGGACCGGGGTGAGGCGGTGGCCAAGACCTCCGATCTCGGCTGCATCATGAACTCCTCATGCTGGTGCGAGTTTCCGGGTGTTATATTCAACATCCCGCAATGGGTGGATCTCTTCAACGCGGTGGCCGCGTATGATTACGACATGGACTCGTTGATGGATTCCGGCACCCGGGTATGGTTGCTGCAGCGCTGCCTGGGACATATCTGGGGCGCCACCGGGGCGGACGACCGCATTGGCCAGAAGATAATGACCCCCACCAAGGATGGATCGATCGCCGGGGTAGTGCCGGACATGGAGGCCATGCTCAAGGATTTTTGCGAGTACCGGGGCCTGAGGGAGGATGGCCTACCCACCCCCGAGACACTGGAAAGATACGGGTTGGGTTATCTGGCGGAAAAGCTTAACCTCTAACTAGCATTAGTCATCCAGGCTTATCAGCTCGTATTGCTTGCTGCCCAAGCCCATCTTCTCCGCGTAATCCACCTGTTTCTGGCATTTCACCACCGGGTAGATTTCGTGGAAAACGTCCTTGCCCGCCTTCTGGTTGAGCAGGTCCAGGCTGGCCTGCTCGATGGCCACGATATCCCGGCCGGCTAGGATACCGATATCCTCCACCACGCGCGCGTCGTTATAATTCCAGCAGTCACAGTCCGGGGTCACGTTCATGAGGAAGTTGAAGAAGGCACATTTGTCCTCTTTCCCTTTTAATGCTCCCATCACGTACTCCACCACTTTCTTCTGGGCGTTTTCCAATACGCCGGTCAAGCGGGCCTGGATGGCCCCCTTGAAGCACATGATGGTGCACTCGCCGCACCCGATGCACAGGCTACGGTCTATCTTGGCCACCTTTTCCTTCCCCTTCCCCGCCATGCTTATGGCTCCTGCGGGGCACCAATCGAGGCATTTCTCGCAGCCGATGCATCTCTCCCTGTTCACCGTGGGTTTGATATCCGAGTGCATCTGCTGCTTGCCTCCCCGGCTGGAGAGCCCCATGGCTACGTTCTTGAGGGCGCCCCCGAAGCCCATGAACTCGTGCCCGGTGAGATGAGAGATAATCACCATAGCATCGGCCTGATAGGCGGCCGAGGCGATCTTTACCTTCTTCAACAGCTCTCCCTCAACCTCTATCTCCTGGAAATCATGGCCCTTGAGGCCGTCGGCGATGATCACCGGCGCCCCCGTGGTCTCCATGGTGAAGCCGTTGGCGGCCGCGGTGCGCAGGTGATTGATGGCCGTCGCCCGGCCGCCCACGTAAAGGGTGTTGGAATCGGTCACGAAGGGCCTTCCGCCTACCTTCTTCACCTCTTCGACCATGGTACGCACGTACATAACCGGCACGAAGGCGGTGCTGCCCGCCTCGCCGAAATGGGTTTTAACCGCCACCATATCGCTTTTACCGATCATCTCTCCCAGCTTTACCTTTTCGCCGAGCTCGGCAAGCTTCTTCAGCATGCCACGATTAGGCCGACAATGCATGTTGACGAAAAATACATCGGACAAGATAACGCCTCCTTCTCGATAAACAGCCCGTTTTGAAGAAAGTACAACGAACACTATCGTATCCCCTGCGATTTTTACATGTCAACGAAATAGGGCCATAGTTGGTTAAACTCGCTGGTTGCCTTGTATAACCAGGGCATGCGGGTGATCAGGGAGTCGGGCGGATGCCGGGTCAAGGTCTTCGAGGACCACATGCAGCGCGCTCCGGTGTTCCGCTTCACTTCCCTCGCAGAAGCGGAAAGGTTTACTAGGTGGCTTGAGGACAACAGGGAAATCATGGAAAAAGTCGCCAGTAAGACTACCTCGCACGGCAAACTGACCGATGTCGACATCTTCAATCTCGCCAGAAACGTGTACGTGAGCTTCGGTTTCCACCTGGTCGGGGCGATCACCTCCGACGAATGGGTCGGCGTCCACGAAAAGCCGGGCCGCAACCGGCCGCTTGAGGCCGGCTAGTCCTCCAGCGAGATCTCCCGCTTCAAGACCTTTCCGGATGAGTTCCTGGGCAGTTCGTACACGAACTTGATCACCCGGGGATACTTGTAGGCCGCGACCCTCTCCTTTACGAAGCGGCGGAGCTCCTCGGCCGTGGTCTCGGTTTTCGGCCTGAGGACCACCGCGGCCGCGACCTCTTCGCCGAGGTCCGGATCGGGAACGCCCAGAACCGCGACCTCCATAACCGCGGGATGCTCGTAGAGGACCTCCTCTATCTCCCGCGGATAGACGTTATAGCCGCCCCTGATGATCATCTCTTTCTTGCGGTCCACGATAAAGAAGTAGCCGTCTTCGTCCTGGAGGGCGAGGTCGCCGGTGTGAAGCCACCCACCCCTCAACGTAACCGCGGTGGCCTCGGGCTGGTTGAGGTACTCCTTCATGACCCCCGCCCCGGCGATAAGTAGCTCGCCCACTTCACCGGGCATCACATCGTTATCGTCGTCATCGACTACACGGGCCCTGAATCCCGGGACGGGGAACCCTATGGAGCCGGTGCGGGTGCGGCCGGGCGGGTTCTCGAGGCAGGTGGGTGAGCACTCCGTGAGGCCGTAGCCTTCCATGATCCACGTATCGAATATATTCTCGAAACGCTTGAAGACCTCCACGGGAAGCGAGGACCCACCTGAGACGCAAAAGCGCAGGCTTGACCGCTGCGGTGGTGATGCGCTCGCCAGCTCCACCAGCCCGTTGATCATCGTGGGTACCGCGTAGAGTATGGTGCTTTCCTCCTCCTCTATCGCCGCCAATATCTCCGCGGCGTCGAATTGATCCCACATGCGGAGGGTCAGTCCGCTGAAGACGGACAGGTTGAGCGCGTGGGTCTGCCCGTAGATATGAAAGAGGGGCAGCGCGGACAGTACGATGTCGCCCGGCTCGGAATCCCGCAGTCCCGACACCGCGATCACATCGCTCATGAGATTGCCGTGGGTGAGGACAGCTCCCTTAGGCAGCCCTGTGGTCCCGCTGGTATAGATAATGGCGAAAGGATCTTCGGCGCTGGTGGCGGCGTAAGCCACGGAATCTCTCGTTTGGTCAAAAAGCTCGGGTAGAGAAATATACCCGGTGGGGATATCGTTTCCTTTCACGATACGGACCCCCATGTCCGGCAGGGAATCGATGACCGGCATCGCTTCATCCAGGTGATCGCGGTGGCCGACAAAGGCCTTGGCGCCCGAGTCGCTGAATATGTGCTGCAGCTCGCCTCTGCGGTAAATGAAGTTGACCGGCACAACGACGGCGCCGAGCCTGGCCAATGCATAATAGACCAGGACCCAGTCAATGGAATTCGGCATCATCAGGACGCATGCATCGCCGGGCCGCAAGCCCATCCGCCCTAGCCCGCGCACGAGGGCGTCGACCTGGCGGTCCATCTCCAGGAAAGATATCGCTTCTCCATTAAAAGTTATCGCGGTATGATCCGGCAGGCGGGCGGTTGCTTCGATCAGGAAATCAGCCAGGTTCATTTCTTCATCCCCTCGAGATGCTTGCTGAGCTGGAATCCGGCGACATAGGCCGGTCGAATCAATAATAGTAACCAGGCTCGGTTGACCGCAATAGGCGCTGCTTTTCGCCTCTTCCTAATTTGAGCCGTCATAGGCTGCGCCAGGAGATGCATATGGGAGATCCCGGCTTAAGTTTCATATACGCCATATTCACGCGTGCAGTCCACCCAGACCCGCAACAACTCCGGGTCAGCCTCGTCGAGGATGGTGTTGGAGCTCATGATGAACCCACCGCCCTCTCCCACCACATCCAGCAATTTTCTGGCATATTCCCGTACCTGATCAGGAGTGCCGGTTTGCAGGAAGGAGAGGGGCATGTCCCCGCTGATGCACATGACGTCCCCCAGGATCTCCTTGGCCTTGAAGAGATCGGTGCGGTCGAAAGTGCCGAGGATCTTGCCCGCCGGGAGTTCCCTTAAGTGCTGCAGGCGCTGGTTGTATGTGCCCTCGAAGAAGGGGCAGGGGGTAAGGCCGGCATCGAGGAGGCCATGGATGAGGTCCTTGAAACCCGGCCAGTAAAAGCGTTCGAACTGCTCGAGGGACATGAAGCCGTCGGCCCCCCGGTGCATGGGGATGAAGACGCGGGGGTTGCCGCTCATCTGCGCCGGGATGACCGCGGCAGCGATCAGGTCTGGCAGGAGCATTTCCTGGGCCGCGATCAGTTTTTCGGGGCAGCGATACATGTCCAGCATCGCACCGCGCATGCCCCGCAGCATGTCCGAGATGATGTCGAAAGGGGCCAGGGTAACCCCATTGAAGGAAGCCGGAAACCCGCGCTCGCCCATCATGCGCTCGAATTCCAGATATCCGGCGGTCCAGCGCATGGCCTCAGCGCCGGCCTTGGAAAGGGCTTCCAACGCGGCGGCGATGGGCGGAAGGGTGATCATGGCGGTTAAGGCGGCCCCCGCGTATCCCACGACCATGGTCCTCAGGGGGGGCAGAAAGCCGAGGCCCTCCAGGGCGCCGAAGATGCGCGGCAGGTAGGTACGGATAGCGAAGTCGGAGGGATCATTGAGGAAAGCGTCGTATTCGTCCGCCCGCATGTACTCTCCCTCTACGAACTGGAAGGAAACCCTGGGATCGAGCTCACGCCCCGGGAGTTTTATCATGCGGTTGCCCAGCGTCTCGTGCACCACCCCGGAGGTGAAGACGGCCGCCGCGGGCTGGAAATAGAGGTCGGGCTCGAAATCGGTTATGGCCTTCTCGTTTGCCGCCAGCCAGCGGTCCAGGTCGAAGAAAACGTCCTCGTAGGTCATCCCGGCATAGCGGGCCGGGAAGAGACCGAAGGCGAGGAAGATCGGGACACGGTCCGGCACCCGCAGCGCGATGGCATCGTTGACTCGCTTAATCCGCTCGGCGTAGAGTTCCTCTGGCGGTTTCGACATGACCATCACTCCCCCACCCATGTCCTGGAAATGGAAACGGCGGCGACAGCGTCCGCGCCGAAGGCGTCCGCCCCCGCGTAGCTGCGCACCTGCTCGTCCACGGTTCCGCCGCCCACCATGATCTTCACCTCGTCCCGCAGGCCCGCCTCGCGAATGGCATCCACCGTCCTCTTCATGGCGTCGTAGGCGATGGTCAGCAAACAGCTCATGCCGACGACATCCGGGCGTGCCTTGCGGATCTCCTCCACGAACCGCTCGGGAGCTACGTCAACCCCCAGGTCGATCACCTCGAAGCCGTTGACCTCCAGCAGAAAAACCACGATGTTCTTGCCCAGGTCGTGGATGTCGCCGGCCACAGTACCGATAAGCACCTTGCCCAGGCGTTTCGCCTGGGCCTCCTCCCCCAGGCCGGGCTTGACCACCTCCGCGATCTGCCCGAGGATCTCCCCGGACATGATGAGGTCGGGAAGGAAATAATCCCCTTTCTCGTATCCGTCGCCGATGACCTCCATGGCACGCCGGCAAAGGTCCATGATCAGCAGGGGTTCCGCGCCACTGTCGAGCATCTCCCGGGATATGCGCAGCGCGTCCTCCTCGGCCATAGCGGTTATTGCCTTGATCAATTCCTCTTCCATGGCTCCCCCTTCCCAAGCCTCAATGGCAGGCCTCAGCCACACATGCACGATCCGTAGATGTCTCTTATATATACTTTCTCACCATCTTAAGTCACGCTAGCGGAGTTATTCCGGAGCGTCGATCACTCCGCCCATCTCTTCATATAGTTGCGGCAGGAAGGAAGCCAGGTTGTTGTACTCGATCAGGCTGTGCAGGCAATTGTTGCGCGCCAGATCCATCATCTTATAAGGCATGGGTCGCTTCACCCTGGCGGGACCATCAGATTTCATGGTGTGCCCGATCCAGTAACGGCTGCGGTATTCTATGCCTCCCTCGACTTCACGTATCGCGTGGAAGAACGCGTTGAACGGGATGTTCATCAGGTTCAAGATAACGTTCGCGCAGTACGCCCTGGATATCCCGGGCTCTTTGAACATCTCCATATCCAGACCAAAATCTTGGGGAGAGAAGAACTCTATCCTGACCTTTTGAGAGCCTTCCACGTTAAACCCCTCAACCGGATAATGCGTGCTGCCGTAGTTCCTCTCCCTCAGGGCGGCTCCCGAGCTGTCCAGATGTTGCGCGGGGTTCTTCACACTGATGTCGGTATGCGCGACCGGACACCACATGGCGTATCTCAAGCCCTCCAGGGGATGCCAGTTAAACCACCAGTCGAGCATCTCGGGTGTGACGCCCGGCATCTTGACCAGGGTAGCCGCAAATCCGCTGCCATCCTGCATAACCGCGTATCCGGTCTCCACATCCAGGTATCCGGGCTTCATCAGGTCGTTCCTGTCCAGGATCGAGGTGACCTTTGAAGGATCTACCGGTCCCGCATTGACCTTTTCCAGGTCCGCCGCGGGGATCTCCGCCAGCTCCTTATAGAAATACTTGGCATACGGCTTTTTCTTCTCCGCTTCCGTCAGCTTCCTGCGTTTCATCCCTCTGATGTCATCCATCTTTACCTGTGCCGGGAAGATGTTCCCCATCCTCACGAAGATACTCCTGATGTTCATGCTTTTCCCTCCTTGCTGCCCGGTTCCACTAACATCGTGCCAAGGTTATCGTTCATCACGCTCTTTCTCTCTTGTTCTCCAGGAATACGTTCCTTGCCCGATAAATCACGGTTTCAGGGGATATCTTGTGATGGGGATGTCTTCCGTGGAAATAGCCATCTCCCCGTCCTTATCCCGCAGAACGATCCACTTGAGCCAGCTCACGTTGTCGGTGGCCGGATAATCCTCCCTGACGAACCAACCACGGGACTCCCTCCTCTCCAGAGAGGCCCGGTAGAACATCTCGGCGCAGAGTGTCATGCTCCTGGCTTCGTTGCAGCGAGCCAGGTCGTGGGGATCACTTGCCTTCATCTCGGGCAACTTCTCCTTGACCTCCAGCACCATGTCCAATGCCTCCCGCATGCGCTCCTCGCTCTTCCAGTTGCTGTATCTGACAGGAGTCATCGCCTCCTGGACCGCACGCACGAGATCGAGGGCCACGGCGCCCGTGTCCCGGGACGCCGGCTCGAAGATCTTTTCTCTCAGCTCCGCGGCCTGGGGATAGTCCACGCCGGGGATCACGGCCAGCCCCGCCACGTACCCGGCCGCGGTCAGTGCCCCCTTGCGGGCGCTCCAGACCGCGTTCATCAGGCCGGTGCCCCGAATGCGGCCGGGAGGAGAAGGCACGGCGCCCGTCCAGGCGGAACCATTGTAGCTGATATCCCCCACGGCATAGAGCCCGGGCAGGGTGGTGGCCATGCCGTGGTCCACCTTTACCGGCGACTGCTCGCCCACGAAGCCGGGGATTATCTCGGGCATGTTAGCTTCATCCTCCTCGACTGACTTCCCTTTACCCCACAGGCGCGACCAGAAGGCGTTGGCGGCAGGGCGGTCCCATACCAGATCGGTCGCGAAGAGTAACTCTGAGCCGATCTGGAGAAGGTTCTCGTCGCTTTTGATCCTCACCGGCCCGTTGCCGTCCATATGCTCCTGGTACCAGCCGATGGCGGCCATGGTGCAGATGTCAGGTTGGGTGCCGGGGCGGTATTTCGCGGAGATGTCCTCTCCCCTGGCGTTGTGCATATGGTCCTCGGCGCCGAAGATGACCTCGCGGCTCACCGCGTGCACCATGTTTACGAAGCTCCCGAACTCGGCGTTCCTCATGCAGGCGCCGGCCCGGTAAGCAGCGGCTATGCCGTCGCCGCGGCCAGCGCTCCACATGGGGAGGACCCGGTAGTTCTGGCTGCCGTTGGCCAGGATGGTCGCCTTGGCCTGCACTATGTAGCAGCCGCCGTCCTCGACGCTGAATCCGATGGCGCCCGCGACGCGGTCGCCATCCTTGAGCAGGTCCACCATGGTCAATTTGTTCAGGAACCTGGACCCCAGCTTTCTTGCATGCTTGTGCAGACGCTGGCACATATCCAGGTCCACGCCGGCTAGGCCCCACGGGACATCCACACCGGGCGTCTTGATGAATTTCCAGCTGCCGTCCTTCTCCCTGGCCACCTTCACCCCCCAGGCGTCGAGGTGATCCAGAACGCTATTGCAGGTATGGGCGTACTCGCTCAGCAATTCCTGGTCCTCGAGGAAGCAGCCGATGTTGTGCACGTGAAAGCGTATGAAATCATCGGGGGTATCGTCCGGGGTAAGGAAAGCCAGGATCCCTCCACCCCTGTCCGCCTTTCCAGCCCAGCCGGCGGTGGCCTTCTCGACCACCAGGACATCGAGGTCAGGACACTTCTCCTTGAGGGTGATGGCAGCGGCGAGGCCTGCTATGCCGCCTCCCACGATCAGGACGTCGGTAGAGATCAGCTCTCCCAATGATCCAAGTTCAGCCACGGGTGTTCACACCTTTCCCATAAGAAGGACTCCTGCAGGCCCTTTGCGCCTATAAAGCCGACCATCGCATGTGAGCATAGTCGGGGATCACCGTGATGCAATTCTTCGGGCAGGCGAGCTCGCACAGGTTGCAGTGGACACAATCCTCCGCATAGGCCGCGATGGGCTGCTTCCCGAACTTGTCCCACCGCAGGACGTTTACGAAGCACGCCTTTACGCATGCCTTGCACCCGTCACATGTATCCAGATCGATGCTTATGGTGTTCATCCTTCACCTTCCTCCCGGGCAATGCCTTTACCCTGAATCGCATATCCCCATACGGGAACACCCCCTATCAACCGGCGCTCGGGGCCAGGAACTCCGAGAACCTCTTCATCCCTAAAGGATGCCTGGTGATACCCTGGATCTTCAGCTCGCCCGAACGCATCCTGGCGATGAGGTCTTTGCCTTCATGTGTCCCGAGGAACTTGATGGCAGCCGGCCCGGCAGGCATACGCGCCAGCTTCATCAGGACCGCCGGCTCGCATCTCAGCACGATGTCCGGTTTGGGCGCGATGCCGCCCTCGAGGAATATGCGTCCGCCGGAAAAGGTCACGGTCAACGCGCTTTCAGGGTGACCGGTGGGATCGATCGCCACCACCAGTTCCAGCTTCTCGATAGTTTGCATCTTGCGTGGTTCCCTCAAGAGATTAAGGAACATGGCCCGGAAAAACCGGCCCAGCACATGCAGGTTTTCCGCATCCCTGACCAGCAGCCTCTCTTGCGGCTCGCCAGCCAGCACGGCGACCGCAGCATGTCTTCGCCTGTTTGCCATCTTCACTCCCGCCCCCACTTCATCAGGTGCCGCTGCAGGCCTGTCCTGCATGCCTCGATCTCTTGCGGTGTCCATACCCTGAACCCCTTGCCGCTCGCAACACCCAGCTCCCCCTTCCCCACCTTCTCCTGCAAGAGAGGCGACGGCTCAGGCGAGTCCTCTATATGTCTCAAGATGTACTCGTGGATCTGCAGGGTGAGGTCCAGGCCTACCATGTCCGCGTTCTCCAGGGGACCGAGCACGGGCAGCCTCATGCCGAACCCCATCTTGACCACCTCGTCCACCGTCTCGGCATCCGCGATGCCCCGCTCCACGATGGAGATGGCCTCGCGCCACAGCGCGTGCTGCAGGCGGTTGCCGACGAAGCCGGGCACGTCCTTCTTCACCCGCACCGGGTGCTTGCCTACCGATCGCAGGAGCTCGCAGGCAATATCCAGGGCCCAGGGAGCCGAATCCCGGCCCGGTACGATCTCGACCAGGGGCACCAGGTAAGGCGGGTTCCAGAAATGGGCTCCTACGATACGCTCTTTATTAACGGCGTCTTGGGCAACTTCGGTGATGCTGATCACAGAAGTATTGGTGGCCAGGACGGTCTGAGGCGGGCAAAGCGAATCCAGGTCGCTGAAAAGCCTGCGCTTCAGATCCAGCTTCTCCGAGACCGCCTCAACCACGAACTCCGCTCCGGCAGCGGCTTCCTCCAGCCGGGTGGTGGTGGCGATCCGGCCGATCGCATCATCTATGTCTTCCGCCCGGCCGATGCCCTGCGCCGCCATCAGTGCGAGGTTTTCGCGGATGCTGGCCAAAGCTTTGTCGAGACGGCTCTGGTCTATATCCATAAGGGCGACATCATACCCGTGCGAGGCGAAGACCTGCGCTATGCCGTGGCCCATCAATCCCGCGCCGATGACCGCGATCTTTTCGTCCTCGCCGGTGTTCTTCACCATCTATTGCCTTTCTCAGCTCGCGATGTTGCCGCCGTCCACGTAGAGGATCTGCCCGGTCACGAAGTCCGATGCAGCGGAGGCCAGGTAGACCACCGTGCCGATAAAGTCGTCCGGCACCGCTGCCCGGCCCCAGGGGATCCTGTCCAGGAAGATCTTCGCCGCTTTCTCGTCGGAGAGGACCGGCTCGGTCAGGGGCGTCCAGAAGATGCAGGGGGCGATAGAATTCACGTTTATCTGGTATTTAGCCCACTCCACCGCCAGCTGGCGGGTTAGCAGGTGCACCGCTCCTTTGCTTGTCCCGTAAGCAGCATATCCGAGGGGATGGCCCAGTTGCCCCCGCACCGATGAGACGGTGATGACCTTTCCGGCCCCGGACTCTATCATGACCCTGCCAGCCGCCTGGCAGCAGAGGAAGGTTCCCTTGACGTTGGTATCCATGACCTGCTGCCAGTCCGCGATGGCCATTTCCTCAGCAGGTGCCCGTTTGGCGATACCGGCTGCCGTGAGGAGGATGTCTATCCTCCCAAACTCTTGCATCGTCTTCTTCACCATGTCCCCGACGCTCTTCTCGTCCGTCACATCGCAGCTTATGGGAAGCGCCCTTCCCCCTGCAGTTTCTATCTCCGCCGCAGCTTCCTTGAGGGCGTCAAGCCTGCGGCTGGTGATCACCAAAGCAGCCCCGTACGCAGCAAATCCGGCCGCCGCGGCCTGTCCCAGCCCTCCTGAGCCACCGGTCACTATGGCCACCTTGCCGGAGAGGTCGAAAAGCCCTCTCATCTCATCCGCGTTCATCCTCGTATTACCTCCTAGCGCAACCGCTCGCCTATTCGGTGTAGTTGATGATCACCAGCATGCTCGCGGGCCGGTTGGTCGCGTTCACGATTGCTCTTCCCTCGTTCGCCCCGATATAGATAGAATCCCAGGGGCCGAGGGTGACCACATCGCCTGACTGGCACTTTATGGTTATCTCTCCCTCCAGCACGAAATAGACCTTCTCGGTCGGGGAGGCATCGAACTCGGCGCCTCCACCCGGCAGGAAGTGGGAAAGACCCACCCAGAAGGCTTGAGACCCGGTCTCCTCGCGGCCATGGAGCCTCAGGGCCGTCATGCCGAAGTGCTTGGGTGCCTGGTAGGACTTGACGTCCTTCAACTCGACTTTCCTCATGGCTCATCCCTCCCCTTTTTCATTCCTCCACGATGGCCACCAGGCGGACGATGGAGCCGTCCCCCTTCTCCCAGCGGATGGGGAAACCGGCGATGGTGACCCGCTTTCCCAGCACCTTATCGATATCTCCGCCGACGTTCTCCCAACCCATGATGCCGTTGCCCAGTAGGAGACGGTGGCACGGCTCCCATTCCGGGAAGTCCTCGATGACCTCGCGGCCTATCTCTTTCTTGTACTCCTCGCAGACATCCGGAAGCAGGGGGCCGGTTCCATGGGGTCCTATGGCCGTGGCCAGCGGGTGGTCCAACGCTTGCTGGTCTACGCCCACCGCCTTGACTCCTTTATCCACGAACCATTCGCCTGCCTCACGATACAGGCCGGGCGAATAAGCGAAGTATTGGCGTGAATCGCCGTAGTAGTGATGCCAGCCCGTATGCACGATGACGATGTCGCCCTTCTCTATCTTTGGGCTCGCCTTCTCCAGATCGTCGGCGGTGATCACCTCCCACTTCCCCTTGGGGATGTCCACCACCACTCCCGTGCCGTAGTAACTGTCCAGGGGTATCTCGTCAGTGTAGGGAGCGCCTTCGATGACGTGGGCCGGCGAATCGGCGTGGGTGGTGCAGTGCATGAAGGTGGTGATCTGCTGGGAGAGCACGCCCGACTTGGCGTGGTAGTGAAAGCGCTCGATCTTCACGTCCGGAAAATAAGGCCAGAGGGGCGCATTATGGCCGAACGGTTGGCTGAGGTCATATAGCTTAACCTTGTTCATCTAAGTTGCCTCCTCTGTGATGCAGCCGTTCCGAGATCCCGGCCGCCGTCTCTTTAATTCCTCTTACAATTGGTGAGTCTTCCTCCCAGGTGATCCGCTGGGCGGGACCGGCGACCACAACGGCCGCTACCGCTTTACCATCACGATTGAAGATGGGAACGCCCACGGCATTGATACCGATATCTATCTCCTCGTTGTCGAAGGAGTATCCTCTGCTCCTGATCTCCTCCAGCCCACGCTTGTAGGTTTTGGAGCTGGTGATAGTATTGGGGGTGAGTTGCAGCAGCTCGTCTCCGATAAATCTCTCCACCATATCCGGAGGTGAAAAGGCCAGGATGGCCTTGGCACCTGCAGCCGCATGCACGGGCAGCCTGTCCCCAACCGTCCCCGCTATGCGCACCCGTTGCGGTCCCTCGGCGACGTACGCCATGACCGTTCCCATTCCCGAAAGGATCTCCAGGACGACGGTTTCCTCGAGGCTACTCCTGAGATCATCGATGTGGGGCTTTGCCAACTGCACGAGGTTAGAGCTCAGACTGCTGTTGTAGGCCCTGCCGATATCAGAGGCAGCGGGTCCCAGGGTGAATTTCTTCGTCTCCGGATCCTGCTGCAGGAAGCCCTTATCAGCCAGGGTGCGTAGTATGCGTGATGCCGTAGCTTTGTGCAGCCTCAGCTTCTGGCTTATCTCCCCGGTTCCCATCTCATGGTTGTAAGGGGTAAATGCCTGGAGTATCTCCAATGCTTTTTCGATCGAATTGAGCTTTTTCTCACTCATTTTATGCCCTAGTGTTTCATATTACAATACTATATTTCATATTCTAATACGACACTTAAAATTGTCAAATATTCGCTCTAGGTTGAACAGAGGCCAACCTTGCCAGAAAGGACGGTTTCTCGATAAGATATGGGCATTGGAAGCGGTAAATGGAGGATGTTCGATAGATTAAGTCAACAAAGATTTTTGTTAATCTGCCCGTTAAAGATCTGAAAGAGTCCATCGACTCGATTCTATCTTGATCACTACACCAAGCCTTTGCGCGCCAGCCACATAAAGAGAGGCCTTCCCAGATCCTTCTTGATCAGAAGGGAATTCGTCGAGTGGTATTGACCGGGGTTCAGGCGCTTGATCGCCCACAATACCCTTCCCGAGCGCTGCGGCACGCAGTAGAGTTTGCCCTTCTCGACCGCCTTTATCGCCGCCTCCGCCACCTGGTCGGAGGTCATCCTGGCGGAATCGATGGCGGCGTTCGTAAACTCTTTCTCGAATTCGTCCACATACCTCAAGCCATCTATCAGGTGGGACTTGAAGTACATGGGGCAGAGCACGGTCACCCCGATGTTGTCCGGACCCAGCTCCTCCTTGAGGGTCTCAGAGAGGGCTATGATGCTCGCCTTTGAGACATTGTAAGGAGACATCTCCGCCAAACAAAGCAGACCCGCCGAGGAGGAGACGTTCAATCTGTAGCCGCCGCCCTGCGCCTTCATACGCGGGATGAAGGAGTGGCAGCCGTAGAGCATACCCCAGAAATTGATAGCCATTATCCATTCCCAGTTTTCTAAGGGGATATCGCCTACGAAACCGGATACCGCCACCCCGGCGTTGTTCACCAGGAGGTCCACGCCCCCCCATGCGCCGAAGAAGTGATCGGCCATGGCCCCCACTTCCTCCGGCTTGCTTACGTCAAGTGCAAAAACCTCGCCTCTTCCACCCGCTTGAACCACCATCTTGAGGGTCTCCTCGGCACCCTCGGTGTTGATATCGGCTACGCCTATCCTGCAGCCCTTGCGGGCCAGGACCAAAGCCAGCGACCTCCCCAATCCGGAGGCAGCCCCCGTGATCACCACCGTTTTGCCATCCAGCTTGTTCATACCTACCTCCCTTTCTTTTCAAATCCCACCTACGGGCCTCTAAGCGAGCGTTCTATTGAGGCGTGTTATTTTCTAGAGGCGGCCCGCCGCGGCCATAGCCTTGAGGACCTTCTTGAAGCCACCAGTCCTGATAATGGCGAGGAGTGTGAGCGGGCTCTTGCCGCGAACGAGGCCGAGCTGAAGCATCATGCTCGTGTAATCGGCTCGGATTTCCTCCTCGACGATATTGCCGTCCTGGAGGAATATCCTGCTTGCGCTCCTCCATCGCGCCCTTTTACCCGTCGGCGGGAAGGGAGACAGAAACCCCGCATTGGTTCCAGTATGAGTACGGACGGTAGCACCGTCCCCTCCCGAAGTGAAAGTGTCGTCGATGCTCACCGCCAGGTCGGGAAAAGCAGTACGCATGACAGTAACGTATCTTTTTAATTCCTCCAGGCCGGCTATATCCCCGAAGGGAAAATTGTGGATAACGCAGCCGGACGCATATACTTCGTCCAGGGCTTCCAGCTCTCCCCGGTTGAAAGCCGCCTCCAACGATTCCCTTATTTTCGCATCAAGAGCCGGAAGCGGTTTTGCCTGGGTATCTAGGCTCATATATGTGGATGGACGCGACTGCGCAATCGGGAAAACCTCCTCGGCCACCTTCTTGAAAAGGCTCCCTGGGGTTCCATACTGCAAAACGCCGAGCTGGGAAAGGAAGGTCAGGTTGTCGTCGAAGCTGATCTCCTCGGCCACTTTTCCATCCTCCAGGTAGACGAAGGACATCCCACTGAAGCGGATCTCGCCACCGGTCGTGGGATGGGTTGCGAATTGGGTGTAATGCCCGATCCCCTTGCTCTTGTCCTCGTAGAGGATCATCCCGTCGATGATCAAGTGCAGGTCCGGGAAGACGGTCTTGAGCAATCTAAGCCCGTTCTTCAAGGCCTCCACGCCTACGATATCTTCGAAAGGGTTATGGTGGACGAAGCAGTTGGGCGTATATACGCTATCGAAGGCATCCAGGTTTCCGCCGACGGCCCATGCTGCTTCATAGTCCCTTTTCAGCCTGGTCTTGATATCCTCCGCCGTTTCGTTTCCGCCTTGCTCTGACTTTTCAGGATTTTTCATGCCTACCTCCCATGTCTCCCGCGGTGGAGGGTCTTATAGAAGCAGCCGAAGTCGTAGGTCTAGCTTACTCTTATGGCGTTTGGACGCCTGCCCCTCTAGCTTGTTCTGACCCTTCTAATGCACCATGCGAGTATTACAGTCCTCCTGCTGTGATTATTTTATGAACCTGGTGATTATCTTTTCGAGAAGTCGCTCGAATCCTGACAAAGGCATGTAGGTATGGTCGCTAACTACCTTGCCGTCATCGTCGAAAGTCAGGAACGCGGCGGTCCATCTCTCGACGGTACGCCCTAACGTAGTCGTTGCCGCGATGGCCTCAAGGATGACCATATTGCCCTTGGCGACGGTTGTCACCAACCGCATTTCGCGCTTCTGGATCAATTTCTCCAGCAGGAGTTCCAGTTTTCTCCAGGCATCCTTGTTCCCATCCTTTTTAGAGTAGTACTTGCTTTGTATGGGGGTGAAGACTTCCGCGGGATCTGCATATATCTCATCGACCATCTTCGCCATCATGCCCTTTGTGTTCCAACATCTCATCCATTCTTCCACCACCTCGAGGTTGCGTCTTTCCTCATCCGTTAGCGACTGGTTTGACATGCTGATCTCCTTTCTCTGCAAGGCAAGGGATGGCATTTACCCCGCGTTCGACAACCCCATACTTCAATTGGCGTTTTCTCACACTCTTATCAATGCACCATGCGATCGTGAGCGGTCTATCAAGGGTGCCATACGCCGAATCTAAACAGCATCAACTAAGTTATAAAAAGGTGACTATTATGTCAATCTTTATCGCCTCTATTCTTGATGACTTTCTCTCCATCAGCTTCTTCCGCTCATTACAGTTTATATATTAAACCTGCTTATTAGTACTTTCTTCGTCAAAAGGCCTAAGAATTCAGCAAGCATATTAGAAACGACTGATATGTCACTTACATGCTTATTACTAGGAAGGAGCTCTCCTTCTGTTCGATTGCCCATTTCTCTAGCTGGTGAGGTTGTGCAAATGAATTCCAGTTGATATTCAGTAGAGGTTTGCTCTTATGGAACGCCTACAATATCTATGGATCCTTGTAGCGTTAAGGGATTGTGCTAAATACAGGAAAAAGGTGGCTGTAGGTGGAGTTGTATTACTCCGTTGGTTTCTTCATGCCTTGAAACATCAGATCCAATACGGCCTTGACCCAATTTCGCTTCGTTTCTTCCTTATTCTCAGCCAACGTGATACGGCGAGTGCCTTCGAAGATCATGGCGTTGATGGCCAAGGCCGTTTCCTTCACAAGGATATCATCACGCAGAAACCCTTCCTTGATGCCTTTTTCTATATGTATCTCCTGATATTTACCGAAGAGATCGAATGCCTTATGGATTCTCTCGTTGATCTCGTCGTTAATGCCTAGTGCCTCGTAAAACAAGATCTTGGATAAATAAGGGTCCTCGGTCAAGATGGCGACGACCAGCTCCCCCAATCTCTGAATATTATCCAAGTACTCCTCATAACTTTTGGGTTCGAAGCGTAATAATTCCACCATGATTTCCTGCGTGATCTTCTTTTCAATTTCGTCTATGATCCGGGATAATACCTCCAGCTTGCTTTTGAAATAGCGGTAAAAGAGGCCGTAGCCCATATTCAGCTCCGAGGTTATGTCCTCGACCTTTGTTGAGTGGTAGCCTTTTTCGGCAAATATTTTATAGGCGGCTTTGGTGATCTCAGCGCGCCTCTTCTCTGCCAAGTTTGTATCTTCGTCATATTTTTTCTTGACCTGTGCCATCCTTTCACCGCCTTGCCACAAGATTGTGATTGAACCCGATATCTCCTTCAAACCCCTCCAAGTCCTTTTCGCATCCAGGTCTTCTTAAAATATACAGACATACCAATTATGAAGTCTACATGATAGGTAAGATCTTGAGTATCGGAGGAGCTGCCATATTATGCCTAATGTTAATCGTGCGGAAGTGTTGGGGGATCGGTAAAGGCAGGTTCCTATTGAATATGTGTTGATCTGATTCTTTACGGAGTCCTCATTTCAATTCCGTGTGATTATCTAGAAAGAGCATTAGATTTAGGTTTTAGCAGTTCGCAGTTTAGAGAACCGAGCATCGACCAACGGATATAAAATACGCTGCTCTCTATTCTTGGGGGGGAACAGAAGGTGAGCAGGGAGTGCGAGTATACAGGAGTGACAAACCACGCTGCGTCTTCGGGCTGCGTCCCGCGAGGGTTGCTCTTATCCACCGCTTTTCCTTGCACCCTATATCTGCCCGCGGAATGGTAGAATCATGACATCTGGAGGTGGAAAGGGAGATACCGGCTGGAAGAAATCGGGGAGGCGCTGCCATGGATATCTTCACCGACAGGATAGCCATCGTTACCGGCGCTGCTTCAGGGATAGGCCGGGCGCTTGCCCTGGAGCTGGCACGGCGGGGAGCGAACGTGACCTTGGCCGACATCAACACCGCAATGCTCGATGAAACCTTAAATTCGATAACCGAGACCGGCCACAACGCTACGACGGCGATATGCGATGTTACCGACTTCGAGGTAGTCAAGGCGTTGGTGGAGGAGACCGTAGCGGAAAATGGCCGGCTGGATTACATCTTCAACAACGCGGGCACCTGCATCATGGGGGAAGCCCAAAACCATTCCTATGATGATTGGCGGAGGGTCATAGACCTGAACCTCTACGGCGTGGTTCACGGTATCGCCGCCGCGTATCCGATTATGGTAAGGCAAGGATTTGGGCACATTGTAAATACCTCCTCCTTCGCGGGCTTGATGCCCGTTGCCGGACAGGTTCCCTATACGACAAGCAAGTACGGTGTAGTGGGGCTCTCCAATGCATTGCGTATAGAGGGTTCACTCCATGGGGTGAAAGTCAGTGTAGTATGTCAGGGAATGGTGAAGACACCTCTATACGAGACGACCAAGACACTCAAGCTGGATAGAGACAGGATAATTGACATGCTGCCCGCGGCTATGTCCCCGGAAAAATGCGCGCGATTCATCATAGGTGGCGTCGAGCATAACAAAGCGATTATTCTAATATCCCCAATAACAAAATTCTTCTGGATGCTGCAGCGTCTCAGCCCCGAACTCGTACGCAGGATTTTTAAGATAATGATTCAAAGGATCCTGCGTATCGCGAAGATGGATGATTGAACTCCGCTATGTCAGGTTAGAGCATGAGGAGGGTAAAATGGACTATTTCGACGGCAAGCGTGTCTTCATAACTGGCGGGAGCAGCGGCATCGGGCTTGAAGCCGCATGCATGCTGGCCTCTTCGGGCGCACACGTCGCCATCTTCGCCCGAGATTTAGAGAAACTGGACGCTGCGCTCGATAGGATCGAAGCTGCGAGGGTTTCAAGAGGTCAAGGCTTTTATAGTCTATCCATGGACGTATCGGATCATACCGATGTAAGCGCAAAGATCAAGCGCGCCGTGGGTGAGTTCGGGACCCCAGATATATTGATCCACAGCGCCGGTATAGGCCATGCGGGTTATTTTGAAGATACTTCTTATGAGGCCTTTGACAATGTCATCCGGACGAACTTGTATGGAACCCGAAACGTAGCAGCCTCCCTGCTGCCATTCATGAAAGAAAAGGGCGGGCATATCGTCAACGTCTCGGCACTGGCCGGCTTGGTCGGCCCGTTCGGATGGAGTTCCTATTCAGCCTCGAAATTCGCCCAGGTCGGTTTCTCCGAGTGTCTTCGCCCCGATCTAGGGCGTTATAACATCGCTGTATCCGTTTTTTGCCCGGCAGAGGTAGAAACCCCCCTGAGCGATTACATGCTCGGCATATCGCCCCCCGAATCGAAGGCTCTTGCAAAGACGATTGATAAGATGATCAAGGTCATAAGCCCCGAGAAAGCAGCCGAGAAGCTCCTAAAAGGGGTCGAGAAGAAGAAGTTCCTAATCCTGGCGGGCAACATGTCAAAATTCTTGTATTTCGCCAACAAGAATCTTCCCGGGCTGTCACGCAAGATTATGGATATAACCGTTACGCGCGCAATAAGAAAGAAGAGTATTCGGAAGCGGAGGATACAACTCAAGACATGACATGTGATAAGACCGCCCGCCGTGTAAAAATGCCCTTACGCATGTTGATCCGGTTAAGTGGAGAGATGGAAAGGTAAAGCTCTGGCGAAAACGTGTTGAATATATGTTGATCGGATTCTTTGCGAAACCCTCATTGCTAGATAACGAATCAATATCAGGCGGCTGTCGATCTTCAGGACCCGACTCTGCCCTCTTTCTACAGACCGGATCTGACGGTTACTTCGTCGCCGAGGTCTTGATATTGCTCGGTTTCGCTGTTATAGGGTTGCCAATATGGGAGGCCCGGCCCGTTGGGGTCCCCGGTCTTGGCGAAGTTCACCCAGTATTCCATGATTAGATCGGATAATCTAAAGTCCGTATCGTCGTAGCCCTCGGAAGCATCTAGGTTCCCAAAGACGTAGGGGATCTCGATGCTGTGAAACGCACCGTATTTCGCCGCCTCTTCCGTACCCGGAATGCGGGTGAACTTGTAGAAATAGACCGGGGCCTGCATCGACCCGGCAACCAGTTTCGAGGGCTCGATGAAAGCCTTCTGTGCGTATTCCTCGCTCTCGGAGGGATCATCCACGAACAAGGTGCCTTCATCCTCGTTGAATCCGATCATGTATGGGACCTGGCTCTGTTCCCCCTTGAGGAATATATCCGTTGCGTCCTCGGGGAAGAACCAGCCGTCGTATACCGGGGCGAAGTTGATCGCCTCCACGTTGCTGGCGGCGCTGGAGGGGCGCACGCCGGTGGCAGCCATCAGCGGTACGGCCGCATCCAGGAGCTCTTGTGATGTCTTGCCGCACATGCACGCGAGGACATCGTCGGTCTGGTCACAACCGAGTACCTCGGCGTATTTCAAGCCGGTATCGGTGGCCTGGTCGAAAGAACCCGTCGCACGGGGAAACGCACCGTCCTGGATGGTCCCGCTCTGGCTTATCGCCCGCTCGAACAATCCCTGGGAAAGCGGGCTGGCGACATGGCTTGCGACGCTCATGGCTCCCGCGGATTCCCCGAAGATGGTCACCTGGTTGGGGGTTTGAACCTGCGTAGGCTGCGGGTGGTCACCCCTATCTCCACATACAAAACCTATTGAGCATATGCTTTCGTTGATTTATTGCGCTTTACAACCAGGATGATTACGGCTGCCAGGATGACTGCAGCTACAACGATTATCAAGATGAGCAGCCAGAGCGGGAACCCTCCTTGGTCTTCTCCAGACCCCAAATCATCCCAGAAAGCCTGCTCCTCATCGATATCGAAGGTTTTGACTTCACCCAGGCCGTCCTTAGTCGCGCTGCACACTTCCCCAGTGCTTACCATCTCCGTTCTACCATCCGCTTTGGCGGTAAATTTCACGGTGCCCTCGATGACCTTGAGCGTAGAAGTCGTGTCGTCTTGTTCCACAACGAGTGTAGTGCCACTCACTACGCAATCTGACTCATCCATGTCGATCTCCAGCGTGGGGTCCTGGCCCAACCTCCTCACAGTCGCTTTCATTTCGCCTTGTTGCAGCCCGTAGTAATTGTCCATCACCGGGTCAGAGATGAGGAGGATACTATTCGGTCCCAGCTCGAAGGTGGTCGAATCGGGAAGGGTCAGGGTGAGCGAACTGTTCGCCGATGTCTTGATCAATGTACCAGGAGGGATTACTTTACCCTTATTCACCACACGCCAGCCGCTTTTGTCTACCTCTGGTGTCATCTCTACAATCCCTTTCAGGGCAGAGAAACGCATGCCAGAGTCCCTTGACTCCCATTTCTCCACAGTGGGTAAGGCTTTTCCCGATGTTGAGAAGGTGATGGTACGTGTTACGTCGGTGGTCGTCTGGCTCTCGATACCGTCTGGATAGATGATCTTATAGGACGGGAACGGCTCTATAATATAATTATAATGAGTGGTGGTCATGGTCCCCGTCAGCGTAAGTTCACATTCACCAGCTACATCGACTTCGCCTTTAAACGTCCCCTGAGACGTAAACTCCGTCCAATTAGGGACATTTCCCGCAGCCCAAGCTTCGACTTCTGCGTCCGTTTCGGGGAAGCGATATTCTGGTTTACCCAGATCATCATACATAAAATACGAATACTGACCTGAGGCCTGGCCAGTGATCTCATTATACGTCCCGCTCATTGTCCCTCTGTAATCTTGTGCGTTCACTTCCCCACTCAGACTGTATACGCCATCTTCTGCGGTAGGGGTAGATTGCAGGGTAAGGCTCGCAAAGAACTTCGTTTCATTTGCCGATACGGAACGGGATACATCGCCACCGCTGAGCGTGATGCCGTCCTCGGCGAGGGCGGTTTGAACAGGAACCGAAAGAAGAATAAGCGGCATTACCAGCATCATAAGCAATATTCTTCTCATGGATATGCCTCCTTGGTCCGGGTCAATCTAACACTATCCCTACCGCTTTTCGTCATCCGATATCCTTATAAATCACCATATCCTTTATTGCCTTGATTTTACCACTTTCGCTGAGGAACAGTTGAGTTCCTATTGGTGTGTTCTTCTGTGTGCTGGTTCGTACTGGTATACTCTGATGTGGTCCAGAGAATCGTATCAGAATGGACCATGGGGCTGTCTAACCCTCCCCACCAAACAAGTAGCAGGCCAGATAATATAGCCTCTGACCTGCCGCTTTAATGTTGATGGGGGAGGCAGGGTTTGAACCTGCGTAGGCTGCGCCAACGGATTTACAGTCCGCAAAACCCGGTTGCTCTCAGTTTTTCTGAGTTACATAGAACCGTTTGTTCAAGCGGAATCCAGTTTACCTCAGTTTTTCTCAGTTTCTCTCGGTTGCGCTCAGTTATGTTGAATATATGTTGACCATACCGAGTGGGAATACCAGCGGAATGGCGCTCTCGTAAATGCCCGCTGTGTGGAGGAGCAGTTTCTGAGGGCCGGGTATATTAATTCTCCTGGTCACATCCAACCACCGTCTGTCTGGTGTATATCGGGATTAACGATTCATCGATGTAACCATACCACGGCCGAGTGATGGATTAAGGGTCGCCTTAAATAACACCCTTGCATTGCTGTTAAAACTCTGTCCCTTCGATATATTGGTTAAACCCGAGAACCTTCTTGGCATCGGCGGGGACAAATAGGAAAGGCTTTACCTCCTTGGCCAGTATTTCAAAGTCAAGCTCCCCGCACCTTTCCAGCAGCCTTCTCTTCAGGTCGGCACCATCCCCGATCATTAGCTTGGATCGCAGGTAATCGATATTTGGCCTGGCTTTGCCCAGCAGGTAAACGATGTCGTAGAAATCCCTGCCAACAGGTCTGCGCCTATTAAAAACCGCATATATCTTCTGAGCCAGCAGGATATCTACCGGCACTACGTTGATGCGCAGGAAAACGTCGAACTTGTTCAGGATGATCTTATCTAGCAGGTATGAGAAACCCTGCCCCCCCGTATTCAGCTTGATGAGAAGCTTTTCTTGCCTGTGACCAGAAAGACCATAGGCGAAAAGCACGCCTAGGATCTTTATCTCGCAGGTGAAAGCTTTCCGGAAGACGTTCTTGATCTCGGTCTCGTACCCCTCGAGTTCAAGCTTTCTCTGGATCAACCTTGTCAGGCGTCCGAATTCATCGGGGCTCAAACCCAGATTGTCGAAATCCAGGTCCTCCGAGAATCGGGTGTTGGCATGGACTATTCTTATGGCGGTTCCTCCCATGAAGACCAGCTTTGTTCCGAACTCCGAGTCATAGATCGTCTCGAGGATCTTATATTGAAGATACTCGCGCAGAAGATTCCTCTTGAAAGGCTTCAAGGGTTCCGGGTAGAACGATTCTATCTGTGCGAGGTCAAGCATTTACAAGAAACCTCCACAGCGTATGGGCCCTCCTGGTCAAAGCGTTACTGGCAAAAAGCACTAGGAATTCGTTCATCCTTTCCTCGCTTACCTGTTCAAAGAACATATCCCTATCAAGCCGCAGGCTGCGGAAATCTTCATCCGTCCTCAGGTGCGGCATGAGATAGAGATAATCGAGTATTGCCTTCTCGATCGCGGCGATCTTGAAAACCCTGTTGTCATACCTCACAAGCTCGAAGCCGAAGAAGAGCGCCGGCTTCACGGTGCGATAGGTGAACTCGGCTACCTCCGTCTTGAATCTGTAGGTCTTGCGCGTGGTAACCGAGGTTATGCCATAGACGCTCTCCGGGATCAAGTGATAATAGGATAGGGCCATCTGCAGAGAGATATACGATGGTGCGTAGATGCGATTGCCGATCTCGAAAAGCACGCTCTCGTTTAACTCCAGGTCGGAAAATAAGTAATGGCCCTTGATGATTTTCCTGATGTAGCCCTTCTCCTGCCACTCGTTCAGCCGACGACGGTGAAACGAACTATCGACCGCTCTGATGTCGCTTAACGAAAAGACGGTGAAATCCTTAAGCGATTCTCTAAGCTCCATGTAACGCATCTTGTTTCTCCAAAAGGCTATTTATAGCACTAATATGAAATATATACTTATAAATGGAGATACGCAAGAGAAACGGGCGGATCGCTTGCTCTCAGTTTTCCGCAGTTGCTCTGAGTTACAAAAATCCTGCTATCTGTGCGGAATCCAGTTGTTCTCAGTTGCTCTGGTTTTACCTCAGTTGAGCTCAGTTATGTTTAATATATGAGGACGGAAGAATCTCGGACATGCCGGCACCGAAGATGACGGCCTTCTTCATGCAGCCCCTCCTTCGGTTGCGTAAATGATAACCAAAATACAGCAACCATGAGTAATGGGGGCATGAAGACATCGAAGGCGAGGCGTGCAGTCGTATAATAATCGCATGGAGAACAAGCCAGGCATTCTAGCATCCCTTCGCCATCGGGACTACCTTCTCTTCTGGAGCGGCTCGCTGCTATCCAACATAGGCACCTGGCTGCAGGCGGCCGCTCTCCTATGGTACGTCAAGGAGTCGACCGGATCGAACACCTGGGTGAGCATGGTCAACATGGCCAACTTCATCCCCGTTTTCATCTTCATCCTGCCTGCCGGGTACATGACCGACACCCGTGACCGCAAATCGATAGTGCTGACCGGCTTCTGGGTGATGGGGCTGGCCTCGCTGGCTCTGGGAATTACTACCAGTCTGGACGTCGCGCGCCTGCCGGTGATACTCTCCCTGGTTTTCATCACCGGCACCGCGTACGCCTTCTGCCTGCCGGCCGGGAACACGCTCCTGCCCGACCTGGTCTCCAAGGGCGAGATGCTCAACGCCCTGGCCCTCTCGTCCGCCCAGTACAACGTGGGGCGGGTTGTGGGGCCGGCCCTGGGAGGGCTGGTGGTGAGCGCATTATCTGTTGCCGTTGCCTTCTACCTGAACGCCGGCAGCTTCCTCATCGTGGTGATCGCCGTGACCCTAGTACGCACCGACTTTCCCCCGCGAGAAACCGCCCGCCTGGGCATGTACGCGCATATACGCGAAGGCTTCGCATACGTGCTCGAGCGCGACTGGATAGTGGGCGTGCTCCTCACCCTGGGGCTGGTGACCTTCTTCGGCTATGCCTGCACGGTGCTTTATCCCGCGATTGCCCGGGACGTGCTGGGAAAGGGAGCAAGCGCCTACGGGATCATCCTGTCTCTCACGGGCATCGGTGCCGTAGCCGGGGCCCCCATGGTGACAGTGCTCAACCACCACTTTGCCGAGAGGCACATAATCACTGCTGCGCCCCTGGGGCTGGGCCTCTGTACAGCGGTCATGTCCTTCTCGCACGCCTTCTGGCTGACCGGCCTGATGGCCATGGGATTGGGCTGCTTCTACCTCATGCTGGGAGCATGTGTCAACACGGTGCTTCAGGCTCGGAGCCAGCCGGGTATGAGGGGGCGGGTGGTCAGCTTCTACTCCATGCTGGGGCTGGGCATGTTCCCCCTGGGCGGCCTGCTCATGGGGTGGCTGGCCGACGCGGTAGACACTCCCTTCGCCCTGAGATTGGGCGGGACTGCTTGTGTAGTGATAACGCTGGTCCTCCTGTTTGTGCCCCGTCTCATCTCGGGCGCCGATTCGAACCTCGAGGGCGATTGATCTCGGCGCCTTAAGACTTGCGGCCTTGCCGATGCATACACTATCCGCTCTCGGCCGCGCGTACTTGCCTCAGTCGCCGCAGCCCCCGGGGTGATCCGGGTCCATACAGAAGTTCTGCACGAAGACTACGCCGCGGCACTCCCCCACCGCGAGTCCCGGACCCTCATAGTCGCTGAACTGGAATTCCATCTCCATGAAGGGCATGCCCTTCCTTTCATAGATAGTCCGGATGGCTATCCAGCCGGTGAAGCCGGACGGGTTGATGGGGCGGACGAAGGTGGTGTTGATCTTGGCGATCATCATGTTCACCGCGACCTTGCGGCAGCGGAGGTGCTCGGGATCCACCCCGAACTTACCCAGCGGCACCAGCCCGCTCTTGCATCCCTCCATCGAGAGAACGTAAGCAAGCTGGTTGAAGCAGAGGTTGGAGTCGACCGCGTTGAAGTGGCGGAAGGTGGCGTACTCGGCATCATCGTCGGGTGGCGCCAGGTAGAAGGAGGCGGGGATGGCGAAGTTGCCGTGGGCGCGCACGAAGACCTCCTCGTTCTCGTTATTGAAGAGGTTTGCCGATTCGTAACCGAACGGATGCTCCAGCCATGCATCCTGCAGGTAGCGGCAGTCCGTGCGGTAAAACCAGATGTCGCCCAGCAACTCCTGCGACTGCAGGTGGGGAAGGCATTCCTGCGGCACGTCGATCTTGACCGTCATCGTCAGCACCTCCACTGAATCGCCAGCACGCTTGCTTCAATCGCTGGAGTTATAATCGTCGTTCGCGGGTACTGCCTTGAATCAGCCCCTTCGCCTACCGCCATAGGAATTCCACGATGACCCGGGGAAACTCTTCCTGATATAAAAAGATGGGGGTAAGGTCTGGAATACCGCATAAATTACCATTATCTGCCTATATTCTTGCTCGGTTATATAGAACATTTGTTGACTTATTAATTGCACAACCACATCGAGGATTCGTACCCTTCCCTTTTTACCAAAGTCATTACCCGGGAAGGTGGCTTCCCGGGTAAATCATTTAAAGACAGCTCTAAAGACGCCTCTAGTAGCCGTCATCCCGGTAATTCACATTACCGGTAGTCGGATCCGTGGAGGGGACAGCCTGCGTCATATCGATCTGTGCCGTTGGGTCAGAGGTCCCATCGGGCTTATGGTACTTCGGGACGTTCGTATCCGGGTACAAGGTGGCCTTCGGATACCATGCCCAATCGGAAACGACGGCCCTTCTCTGGGTGATACTCGAAGGCGTCACGTTCAGGACCATAAAGTCGGCGGCGATGGTGACATTCCCCGTCGGATAATGATTGCGGATGCTGTCCATGGCGGAATCGATGGTATCGTCGGTGGCCTGGAAATGCGTGGCCACGGCCAACCTGGGAGGAGGATTCAACTGGGTGAGAAGGTAGCCGAAGGCGCCCTGTGGTGTATGGGAACTGTTCTGGACGGCCAAAGCGTAGTTGTAAGCGGCGTTCCAGACCTCAGCGTCAACCTGGTCCGGACTGGTGATCCCTAGGTTCTTCATCGCCCAGACCTCCGCCGGGATGACCATCTCGTGGATCAGCACATCCAAGCCTCCTGCCTGATCGATCATGTTGTAATTGGGCTTGGTGTCGCCGCTGAAGATCATGGACATCCCGTTCCACTCGAGCTTGTAGCTAATGGAGCCCTTCCTGGTGTGAATGGCCGGGAAATGCGTGATCTTCACGCCCGTGGCCTGGTTCTGGTAAGCGACGTTGTCCCCCGGTGTGACGCCGTATTTCGTCCAGTCCAGTTCTATGGGCACCAGGGCATAGCCGTCGATGGGGCTGTCGTTCCCTACCGGAACGGGGGTTACAGGGAGGCCCCAATCAGCCTGGGTAGCAGGAACGTAGGAGGCATAACTGGTGGCGCCGAAGCTGAAGCTTTCCGTATGCCAGCGGCACATCTCCCTCAGCCTCTCGCAGTAAGCCTTGAGCCCGTCGTCATAGATCTGGCCGGTAACCGGATCGGGCACGCCGGACTTCGTGGGCCCCCAGGCATAAAGCGGTGACTTGCGGTCGGTCGCGGGCCCGAAGCAGTAAATATAGGTGAAGTCGCTCATGTGATCGCCATGTATATGTGTCAGGAAAACCTTGTTCATCTTCGCGTTCGCAATGCCCATAGCGTTGTATTTGGCGACCACGCCAGATCCGCAGTCGAATATGAACTGGTCTCCGCTGCCTACTTCAACGAAGACACTGTTGCATTCCTGGGCGAGCCTCGGGATGACGGACGTTCCCAGGAAGGTGATGCGCATCTCATCCGCGCCCAGCGTCTCCGTCCCCGGGTAGTAGGGCTCCAGGCCGCTTATCAAGGAATTGGTGTTGGCTGGATCGGGTGCCGGTTGTTCCGAAGAGGTATTTCCACAGCCGCCTACGACGCTTGCCACAGCAAACCCACCCAGGGCAAGCCCTGAGATCTTCAAGGCCTCTCTTCGCGTCAATCCATCAGTCATGCTCTTCTCCTTATCCTGAATAATCTGACCGCTGCCCCTAGCCAGTTATCTCGCGTTCGCTAAGATCCATTCCTGATACCCTTGCCTTGGTTTGACGCGGGAAATGGCATTTAACGTAAATCCACTCCGGACGATATCTCCGCCATTCCATAAAGCTCGCTAGGATGATATCGGCCTGGGATAACAGGGGCTTGAAGGTTATCATCAAGTTTGATCGTGAATGGGTCAGAGCCAGCGAGAAGAAGCATCAGAATTAGGTTTGAACGTTTATCGGCATTGGGCCTTTCAACAAACCAAGCAGGTCGGAGCATATACCCCGACCTGCTTCTTTATTCCTGGTGGGGGAGGATGGATTTGAACCATCGTAGGCTGCGCCAACGGATTTACAGTCCGGAAAAATACAGTTGCTTCCGGTTGTTCTCGGTTGCTCTGAGTTACAAAAACCGTGCTATCCATGCATTGGCTAGTTGCTCTCAGTTGCTCTCAGTTTTCCTCGCTTGCGCTCAGCTATATTGACTATTTGTTGATCAAATCGTGGAATAATCTGATAGCTTCCTTAGATCGAACGGGCCCTCTCGAACAGTATTCCTATTGACATTGTCGTTAAATATTGTAATTATAACGTATAGTGTCATTTTATTAATTGTTTGGACGCAGGGGGTAAGACCATGGAACAGCTGTTGCAGGAAACCGAGGACATCACGACCGCACCTATCGATCCCGCACACGAGTTGAGATCCCTTAACGCCGATCAGCTCCTCGAGCGCTGGAAGGCAGGAACGGTCCCAGACACGATACGTATGCTCGATGGGGATCCACGCGGATTGGGCATCGCGCTCCATATTCTCACAGGAAGTTGGTTCGAACGATGGCTGAAGCGTTACTCTCTAAAGGAGACATTCCCATGGCACGGCAAGAGCTTCAGGTCAACATCTGACACCGAGGGCTGGGGCTGGAACCGTATCGCAATAGGCCCGATTCTAGATATCTTTCCATTCAAGACACGGATCGGTACCTCAGCCGTAGACGGCAAGCAATCGATCATCCTCGACTTTAACGTCCCGCGCAATCCGTGGTGGGAGCGTCTTACCTGGGATGAGTTGCGCGAGGTCGAACCAGGCGTGTTCCTCGGCCTCACGACCCTCCGATTGTTCGGCCGCCAGCCCATCATGTTATGGTTCGCGGTTGATACCACAAGAGACAGCGAATGGCACGGGGCTTGAAACTGGACCTGCCTGCCGTAGTACCGCGCCGATCCCCAGGCCAGGGACGACCGAGTGGAGGAGGCCTCAGCCCGGGACAGGCCAGGGAGATGATCCTCGATGCAGCCGAGCGTTGCTACGAGCGCTATGGGTTTGCGAAGACATCCATCGCCGATATCGCAGACGAAGCAGGGTATTCTCGGACAAATGTATACCGGTTCTTCGCTGGTCGAGAAGGCGTCTTCGATGCCGTAGTTGCCCGTGCCGTGGCTCGTAGATTTCCGGAGTTGCAGGCCGCGCTGGCGTCTTGCTCAGATGCGTCTACGCTCATCGTAGAGGCGACGGTACTTACGCTACAGATGATCCATGATGAGCCGGCGATGGTCGAGACAGCCCATCAGCTACGGCATGGCGGCGAGAAAATGGGCACCTTCATTGGGGAGCCGGTTCGCCTGATATCGCGGACGTGGGCCGAAGAGCTCGTCAAATCCTTTTCGCAAGTACTGCTCGACGAACTCCGAGACGGCCTAACTCCGGGACTCGTCGGCGAGCATATCCTTATGACTATCCTTCAACTGCTCGCGGGTATAACGCTCATCGGAGATTCCGATGACCCCGATGACGTCCGATGGTACGTGACTAACTTTGTCTTGCCGGGGATCCTTGGAGATGCAACGGTCACGCCAAGGAAAAAACAACCTCTCGTATGAGGGTGAGGATATATTCTTCAACAGCGAGATGGGCAGCGTAGCCCTTGAAGCTCGCGTCCTGGGGTATCCATCTTAGCCCTTCTTCAGTCACGATGATGTATCCTGCTTTCGACCCATTCAAGAAAGATGCCCGCATCGTTAACTACTTTCTGGGCATCTCTCTTTCTCAGCAACTTCGGGTCATAGTCGACTGGGTTTTTCATCCTTATGATTCCTAAGAGGCGATTGGACATCTCCTTCACATCTTTGCCCTTGACGACTTCCGCTAGTAATCTGGCTGCATCTTCGTGGTTCTTGCTGGAAGACCTGACTCCACCGATAGCTATGGTCAAAGCATCGCAAGCGTGGATCGCACAACGTACAGCGTTTTCCCCTGCGGCGTTCCACAGACCTTCTTCGAAGGAAAGGCTCATCGCGGCACTTGATTGATGCGCCTTCTCCAGATAGCTCCTTGCGCTCAGCCTATCCTCGTCCCTTCTCGGTATTCTGTCGACCATATGCCCTAATGCCCTCTTTCGTATAGGTTATGGTGTTCTGCCTGTCGAAAACGTCTCTCCACATCCCCTTCTTATTCTTTGCCTTTTTCTTCTTCTCGTACTCGCTTCTTGATATAAGTACCGGGCTTACAGGATTACCCGAGGCGGCCATCGCCAGGTTGGTCGCCTCGCTCACTTTGTCCTCCGCATCAACCCGATCTGCTCCATCCTTGATTATAATGAGAATGTCGACATCGCTATCCAGCCTCTCCTCTCCCCTGGCCACACTGCCGAATATAATGGCTTTCTCGAAGTCTCTGCCGGTCTTCTCCTCGAATATCCTCACTATCTCGAGCAGGGCATTTCTCTCGACATCGAATACATCCAGCAGAATGGCGCTGACCAAGAGGTGATCTTCATTGAGTGTGTATTCGTCTGAGGCCCCTATGCTCCTCCTGCTTAGAAGTCCCTGGGCTACCAGTTCCTTCAGGGCTTGGATGGTCGGATTATGGGAGTTGCCAATAAGTCTCGCCACCTCTCTCCCGGAATATGAACCCCTGGTGCGAGAGAAAAGGCGCAGGATCCTTACCTTAATCCTGCTGCTTAAGATATCATCCAATGGCTCGTGAAATCTCATGTTATGTCCTCATATAATTACATTTGTACTTATATCATGACGTTTATGAGGCATCTAGTCAAGCTTGTATCCAACCTCCCTTTGGGCTCAGGGCAACTAACCGTGCAAAAACCTATTGATTATTTGTTGATCGGATTCTCTACAGGCTCACCTTTTCTATCCTGTATGAGCTGTAGAAAATAGGCCTCGACTTGGGGTTTTCGCATATGGCAGTGTGGGGATTTGCAACTCAAACAATGGATGCGAAATACGCCGCCTGCAAGGGAGCTGTCCTGTGCCTACACGAATAAACCCCATTGAGCTGGTGTTTTGGCTAAAAACCGCGTTGAACCGCAACGGATATGTAATATGTTGCCCCGGTCCATTATCTTTCCACCAAACAAACAGGCCAGTGTAACAACCCTCTGACCTGCATCTTTATTTCTGGTGGGGGAGGATGGATTTGAACCATCGTAGGCTGCGCCAACGGATTTACAGTCCGTTCCCTTTGGCCACTCGGGTACTCCCCCGGAGTATGGCACCCTGGCTAATCGTCAAGGCACCGTTGCAAATTATCGTAAATGGAGAAGACTTTGTCCAGACCGGTGATGGTGAATACCTTCAAGATATTGCGTTTATTGCAGATGAGCCGGATACTCCCGCCTTCCATGCTGGTCTTCTTAAGGGCCGCCACTAGCACCCCGAGCCCGGTCGAATCCATGAACTCGAGTCCGTTCAAGTCGATGACCACGTCCCTCTTGCCCGATTCGATGACGCGGTAGACCGTCTCCTTGAACACAGGAGAGGTCGAGAGGTCTATCTCCCCCTCCAGCACTACTACCGGGACACTGCCCTCATCCTTGACGTAGGCGTGCAAAACTACTCCCCCTAGATCGCTCAAAGATGCTCCTTCCCTGAGGTATCCTCGACTTAGCGTCTTTCCATACAAGTTTAACACGATGCCCCATCAGCTTATCAAGTGATGCCATTCCTTACCAGGAACGTGCCGTATATCCCTCGGCACACCTTTGTTAATTGTTTAAAAGTATTCATGCGGGGAACATCTATAATCGTCTACATTATTAAAACCGCCCGGACGACCAGGGGGGTGAGGCAAGTGGGTGACAATGGCGATGTGATACGGCTTCGCCTTCCTGCGGAACAGTTCTCGCGGCAGCTTATCAGGTTAGCGGTCTACCTCGTGGCCAGCCGTATGAACCTGGACCTCTCCCAGTTGGAAGACCTGCGCATCGCTGTGGACGAAGCCAGTAATTATGCCGTCATCCACTCCCCCGCAGAGACTACCCTGCAAGTTGAAATAACGCCCTCAAAGGAGTACCTTGAAATCGTCCTTACTTCGCAGCTGGCTGAGAACGGCGAATCGCGTTCGATGATGCCTGAATCCTTCAGTAGAATGATCATGGAGTCCGTCGTGGACGCCTTCGATCTACAGAGGGACGAGGCAAACTGCCGTATCTCCCTGCGGAAGCGCTGTCCCGATTGACAGGCTTCATCGAATCGCGCCCTTCCACAAGGAGATGACCTGTGAGTGGAGACGATGAGCGGCGGCAAGAGCGAAGGCGATACATCAAGGAGCTTTTCCAGACCCTGAAGGAGACCGGCGAACAGAGCGTCCGGGACGAGTTGATCTCCCTCAACATCCACCTCGTGGAGTACCTGGCGCGCAAGTTCTCCAGCCGTGGCGAACCACTGGAGGACCTTCTGCAGGTGGGATACATCGGCCTGATCAAGGCCATCGACCGTTACGACCTGGGCCGGGGGGTGGAGTTCAGCACTTACGCCACTCCAACCATAGTAGGCGAGCTCAAGCGTTACTTCCGGGACAAGGGATGGGCCATCCGCATCCCCCGCCGCCTCCAGATGCGGGATCTCGAGCTCAACCAGGCCATCGATTACCTCACCCAGGAGCTGCGCTACTCACCCACCCTGCAGGAGGTTGCCGAGCACCTGAAGGTCGGCCTGGAGGAGGTCGTGGAGATCCTGGAGAGCTCTTACGCCACCAATTACCTCAGCCTGGACAATATCTACATGAACGGCCAGGAGGACCGCGGCTTCAGCCTCCTTGATTACCTGGGCGACGAGGACGCCGACTTCTCCCTGGCCGAGGACCGGGACACCCTGACCAAGCTCCTCTCCCAGCTCACGGACCGGGAACAGAAGGTCATTTATATGCGATTCTTCCGGGGGATGACCCAGATAGAGATCGCCCGCGAGCTCAACATCTCCCAGATGCATGTCTCGCGGCTTCTGCGTAAGATACTGGAGAAACTGCGCGGCGAGATCGAGCTGGAGGAGTTCTGACCCGGGGCCCGCGAGCGTCCGTTCACTCCTCTTCCCACAAGCCCATGGGCTGTTCCCCGCCTTGCAGCGGGATCACCCTTTCCGCGGGGAGCATGCCGGCCAGCATCACGGCGTTGCGCGGGGCCTTACCGCGATAGTGGTTGTTGAAGATGGCATAGGTGCGCTGCGCCTCATCGTCCAGGCGCAGCAGGCCGGGCACCCATTGCGAGAGCTCCTCCTCGTTGTAGAGGTAGTCGTACCTCTCCCAGGACTCCCGTTTGCGGTCCCACCAGGTCTCGTAGTTACGCCCGTGGAAGCGCACGTACCCTATGTCGCCAGTGAGGATGACGTGGGCTTTCACCAAACCTTTAAGACGGGGCTCGTCCACGCAGCAGAAGCCCATCGAAAGCTGGCGCAGCAAGTCCATGATCTCATCGTCTATCCATCCCTCGTTGCGGAACTCGACCACTATGTCCTGGGAAGGCAACCGCTCGCGGAAAAGGCGCAGGTAGCCCCGGTTCGCGTCGGTGTTTTTAAATCCCCACGGGAACTGGGCCAGCACGCATGCCAGTTTGCCGTGGTCCTCCATGGGCCGCAGGACTTCCCGGAAGTGTTCGAATTCGTCCTGGTTGTCCTTGTAGGCATGGGTCAGCCGCTTGTAGGCCTTGATG
>Ga0315274_10001231_pt1 | contig 39463 bp, 29 predicted proteins | sample YL17G02_20_MG_FD_203700 | JGI IMG/M metagenome (GOLD analysis project Ga0315274, IMG submission 203700) | Sediment microbial communities from Yellowstone Lake, YNP, Wyoming, USA - YL17G02_20 | ecosystem: Environmental > Aquatic > Freshwater > Lake > Sediment | place: USA: Wyoming | collected...
ACGGTGCTCAAGAACGGCCTCAAATCGCCCAATGGCGAGGGTGCATGCGGGTACAGCTTTCCAGAGGCCCGCGCAACTCATCTGTCTGCAAGGAGATCTGACAGCGCAACCGCCTCAGAAGAGGGGCGTTGCACTTGACAACCCCCCAAGGTGATGAAAATGGCTGGACAGAAACCAGTAGCGAAGTTCCGAGCAGGGCAGGTGTCCTGTGCGGTGTGGGAGAACGAGATACAGGTCGGTGGTGTGGCGAAGGTGATCCTGAAGGCCACGGTGAACCGAAGGTATAAGGACAGGAACGGGGACTGGCGGTCGGCAGACAGCTTCAGTCGGAACGAGATTCCCCTGGCGGTGTATTGCCTGGAGAAAGCGTTCGAGGCGATGCTCACTGCCGAGCAGGAGGGCGACGGTGACAGTGGCGGCAGCAACGGTGTCGCGGAAGAGGTGGTGAGCGAATGATGTCCTGGCTTCTGGGCAGATGGCACGCCTCCTTCTGTGGGGTGTGCCCCAGCAAATCGAGGTGGTTGAGATGATATGGAGTCTGGGAAGGTTCCTGAAGGAAGGGGAACTGGTGAACACGGTCGAGGATAGAGTGACGGGGTGGTTGCGGTTCGCAGGCATGCGAGGCAAGGTGACCGTGAAGCTGGAAGGGAGCTTCCATCGCGACATCAGGGCAAGCAGGATTCACCTGGTCGGATGGGGCCGCTACAAGAACCGAGAAGGTGCGCAATACATGGCTGGCTTCAAGACAACGCAGACGGGAACCGTGGAATGCATCACTGCGGGGCTGCCGCCCTATGAAGCCTCGGTGTATCCCTGCATCGAATGGTGCTCAAGGGAAAACGGGCGAGTGCGGCTGGAGCTTGAGCCAAGCCAGATTGAGGTCATGGGGGAGGACTGGTGGACAGAGGTCGATGCCGCGGAGCGGCCTGGGCAGTTGAGGAACATGACCACGTTCGTGCGCCAGATTGCCCGGCAAGTGCGTAAGAGAGAGTATGCGGCACTCGGACGGAGGCCGGCGGCAAGCGAGGGGCAGCGTTGGCGTGCCGAATGGTCCGTGCTTCCCGGGCTGCAGTTGCTGCCCCCGAAGCTCCGTGACCTGCTCCCAGAGCTCCGCAGCCGCAAGAAGCTGACCGCGGGATCAGTGGCCTGTGTGAGATACTTCACCCCCGACTCGCACAGAGCGTGGTGGGCGGCTGGATTCGACGGGAAGGACACCTTCTTTGGCATCGTCCAGGGCTCGGGGGCATATCTCGGGGAGTTCAGCCTGTCGGGACTCAAGAAGCAGCGAGGCCCGCTGGGCATGCCTGTGCTGCGGGACATCCACTGGAGCGAGAAGACGCTGGAGTGGATTGCCCCTGAGCTGTTCACCCGCAAGAGACATAGGAAGGAGTGACGCACTGGTGCCTGGACGTGGGCGTGGCGACGCGGGCCACCCGCCTGGCGTGTGAAAGCGAGAAGGGCGGGAAGCCGTGCAGCGGCCGCTCCTGGCCACGCAGACCGCCTATCGTAAACCTTTCCCACTTCGTGGTCGGCCTGACGGCCTAAAGGTTTATCGAGCGGTCTGCTCCACGGCCAGTCGCTCCCCCTGAGATGGCGTTTCGCTCCAGTGTGGGCGAACCGCCACTCCGCATACGTCCAACTGCATCGGTGCATGCTGGCCTGGGAAGCTAGCCTCGACACAACCCGTGCAATGGCCTGTGCCAGCCTGTGGCTGCGTGCCACGGCTTTGCCGTGAGACGGCTCTTGCGAGCCAGGAATCCTCGCCGCACTCAACCGCCAACTTAAGGCTTTCGGTGAGACTCTTGTGGCCAAGGCTTTGGCCACCATCCATTGGGCTCACCGAAACCCATAAGAGCGGTTTCGTTGGAAGGCGAGGATTCGCAATTCCTCGCCGTCGTCGGGAACCTGGCTCTGTGCGAAGCCCAGATCGGGAGTTCGCAAGGCCGCGAACGTCCCAAGAGAGTCTTCTTCATCGCCAGAACCCCGACCCCCTTGCCAAAGCCACGCTCACGGCGGTTCGCTGTTTATGGGCGAACCGCCGTCAGAGCGGGCAGCCAGGAGGTAGCTAAGATGGAACCAGACATTGAGAGAGACGACGAGGACGACGATGGTGTCGTCGTGCCTGAATCGGTGCTCTTGAGGCGGGAGCAGACGAACCGTTACGGCTCAGTCGAGGGGCTTGACGACGACGAGCTTGCCGACCCCGACGAGCTTGAGCGGCAGGTGTTTATCGAGGAATGGGCACCGATACTCGCATTGCCTTGGAAGCCCCGGCGAAGCGACATCCGACCGACGATAGACGAGTCAGGCCACGTGGATTGGGGGGCGTTTGGCACGGTCGACTTCGAGCGGAAGAGGGGGGGCTTTGACAGGGCTCGATACAAGGCGGAGCGGCTTCGGGAGCAGCTTGGAGACAAGCAGATAATGCTCAGCATCGTCAGCTACAGGTTGCCTGGGAAGGCCAAGCATCTGGTGCTCAAGTATCTTCGGATGGGCATCATCGACCTCGACCACATCGTGAACCACGATATGGTGGCAATCGCCAAGTTGTATCTCGAAATGGAGCGGCTTCGAAAGGAGATACGCGAGATTCAGGAACGGAGCAGGCAACGGAAGCAGCTGCGGCTGGAGGCGTGGCTGGAGCGGCTCGGCTGAAGCGGCTGAGCGGGGGAACGTGTGACACGAGGCTGAAGCCTCGTGTGGTGGGGCATTCGCTTCGCTCAGCCCCACGGTCCGCCCGCCCTTCGTGCGAGCGGAGCAGCCGGGGGCCATGCGGCAGGGCAGAGCCTGGGGCCTCGTGGGCCGATGGCTGCCTCTGAAGCTGCCGGCCATGTCGGAGCTTGAGCCTGCCGGCTGATGACGTTTGCCGCAGACAGGGCATCAGTGCTCGTCCAAGCATAGGTCGCAGCTTTCTGCCAGCCACTGCTCGAACTCGAGCGCCGCCAGGATCGCCTCCTTGTCCTCGGCTGCTGCCCGGGTGAACTCGCCCGCCAACCGGGCGGTTTCGCGCTCTGCGCGCTGGCGGAGCGCCTCCAGTATCATGTCCTTGACTTCATTCATAGTGCCTAACCTCCGTGCCAGGGGAAGGGGGCCGGAGTATAAGAATCTTCCGCTTTTCTGGTGCCTTGGGGTGGCGCTCGACGTGGCTACTTCGGGGTGGCAACGGAAACCGAAAGGTTTTTATACCTGGGCGTCTTACCACCTCCAAGGAGAGAATCCGAGGAGCCAAAATGAACCCAAACCAGATCCGAAATGGCCCCGTCTTCGAGGGCCCGTATGTTCCGTATTTCTACCAGTCAGGGCTCTATCGAGTCCAGCCGATCGCACCTGGCGGCAGGGCGCCAAGCCCCGTGGGCCGCAGCTATGCGGTCTATGACTTCGCGAGTGAAGGAAGCTCATGGACTCCGAGCCGTGAGCCCCAGACCGTCGAGCAGATCATCGCCCACGGCTACTTCGCTACACCCCGTTCCGAGCCTGAACTCGCCCTCATCTCTGACAGACAGCACACGTCATGGCTCGGCCTCGAGGACACCATCCATCTCATCCGGCAACGCTATGAAGTCTATCAGAGGAACGTCTACGACATCGAGGTCTCCAAGTGCTCTGCGGTCAACACCCTCCTTCACACCATGGCGGAGCGTGGGAACACGCCAGCGGACAGCAAGGAGGCCTACAGCCTGAACAAGGCGCTCCAGAAGCTCTACCAGGAGCAGCGCGAGGAACGGGTCAGCCTCTGGCAGGACGTGGCCCGAGTGAGGCAGACGCTGCCCGAAGTGGCCCAGCAGTACCTCTCGGCGTACCGTAAGATGGAGATCCTCAATGACAAGGAAGGTGATGCGCCATGATGCTCCGAGTCCAGGAGCTCTGCCGCAAGCTCAAGCCCGTTATGGGCAGCAAGATCGACCGGCTGTGGTCGGCGTATCTGGCGGAATCCGACGCCGACGGCAAGGCGGACATCGAGCAGACCCTCGAGCTCCTCGCCGGCAAGCACCTTGGCACCGACTACCAGCCGGACCGCGCGCCATTCCCGCCGCCCGAGAAGGCATTCAGCATGTCGGGGGATGTCAAGCTCGGCAGCGTGAGCTATGGCAGCCGCGAGCTGTACCCCTTCTACCTCAAGAGCGGCAGACTGAAGGAGCACCTCCTCATCGCCGGCAGGAGCGGCTCGGGCAAGACCAACCTCACATTCATCCTCATGCAGAACATCATGGACCGGGGCATCAAGGTCCTCGCCCTGGACTGGAAACGCGGCTACCGCGACCTCGTAAACCGTCGGGAGGACCTTCTCGTCTACACCATAGGCAGGGAGGTATCTCCCTTCAGATTCAACCCGCTCATCCCGCCGCCAGGCTGCGAGACGCACGTCTAGATCAAGCTCATTGTGGACGTCATCGCCAATGCCTACCTGGGCGGCGAGGGAGTCATCAGCCTCCTCGTCGCGGGACTCGACCACCTGTTCCGCGCCATGGGCGTCTTCGACCGCACTCAGGAACGATGGCCGACCGTGGCTGACCTTCTTGCCTGGCTTCGGACGACCAAGCTGAGGGGGAGGGCTGCACTCTGGAAAGACAGCGCGGAGAGGATTCTACTCGGCATGACCTATTCCGAGTTCGGGGCGGTCATCAACTGCCAGCACAACGGAATGGTCCAGGGACTGCTGGACCACAACATCGTTCTCGAGATGGATGGCCTTTCCAGCGACTCTGACCGAAGGATGTTCTCAGAAGCCCTGACCCTGTACCTGTACCGCATGCGGCTCATCCAGGGCTCGCGGGAGAAGCTGAGCAATCTGATCATCCTGGAGGAAGCCCACAACCTGCTCCTCGCCAAGCAGACGGGCACCAAGGAGAGCGTGCTGGAGAACTCCATCCGAATGATCCGCCAGTATGGACTTGGATATGTCTTCGTGGACCAGTCGGCTTCGATGCTGAGCAAGGTCGCCTTCGCCAACAGCTACGCGACCATCGCGCTGAGCCAGAAGCTGAGGAACGACGTCCAGGCCATGTCCGGGGCCATGAACCTGACCGACGAGCAGAAAGAGGCACTGAACACCCTGGCGATCGGGACCGCGGTGGTCAGGCTGGCGGACGAGCATCCAGAGCCATTCCTCATCAAAATCCCCCGTTGTCCAATCCAGGAAGGCTCTGTGACGGACGACGCTATCCGAACCCGGATGGCAGCCTATCCCACCCAGTCCAGCCTGAATAGCACTTCACCGGGCATGCCACAAGCAGTTCCGGCGGTTCCCCCTGCGGATAAAATCAATGAAAACATCAAGATGAAGAATCCCCACCCACCATCCCCCAGAGAATCGCCGATGATACCGTCTATGCCAGTATCATCTTGTGATTCACGACCACCACCCAGGCATGAGCTCAGCAGGGAGGAGACGCGGTTTCTGGCGGATGTAGCGGCGAACCCGCTCTCGACCACCGTGCATCGCTATCGGCGACTGAACCTGTCGCGCCGGCGCGGAAACGCCATCCGTATGGCTCTCGCCGCCGGCGGCATCATCGAAGCAGTAGCCATCGCCACGCGCTCCGGCCAGGTCGTGCTGTACCAGCTCACGGACTTCGGCCGCACCGCCTGCGCCTCCGCCGGCATCGACCCCGGTCCTCGACCTGCGGCGAGTCTCGAGCATCGATACTGGGTCGGCAAGGCGGCCGAGCACTTCGAGCGGAAGGGCTACGCGGTCACCCGCGAGCACGTCATCGACGGTAACGGCGCCGTCGACATCCTGGCCGAACGGCCCGGAGAACGCGCTGCCGTCGAGGTTGAGACCGGCAGATCTGACATTGAGATGAACCTGTCCAAGGTCACTGGTGCGGGCTTCGACCGGGTCGTCCTTGTAGCCACTTGCCCCGCAGCGGTGGGGGCGTGTCAGAAGGCTCTTGATAGTGTGGATCGAACGGCAACGCCGACGACCGAGCTTCTCACATGGCTCGACCTCTCGTGACCGTGGCGTGGGCTACCTGTATTGGCCCACGCGCGCAGAAGTCGCTGGCGCCTCCAGGACATGCGACCAGCACTTGCGCCATTCGTGGGTGTGATAGGCTTCCTCGATCCGAGCCATCACCTGCTGCTGCCAGCTGTCGTTGCGCAGGTCCCTGGGATAGATGAAGACTGCCGGGAGCTTGTTTTGCTGGAACACACGCTCCTTGTGCCGGATCCCTGCCATGTAGTCCGGGACATCCGGCATGCCTGCATATTCCACGATCAGCCCGCCGTAGGTCGGCAGTCTGAAGTCCGGATGCCATATCCTGTAGCTGCCGCGGTCGTAGACGAGCAACGGGTGTTCATACAGAAATGGGATTCCGTGCCGGCGGAACATTCCAGCTACCTGGGCCTCGCCGCGGGACCTATACGGGGAAGCGGGCACAGACAACCGCTCTTCGAGAACGGCAGCAGGCGAGGTCAACCTCCGGCCGCCCTGCCAGCTTCCTCCGCTGCCTTTCTGGCTGCTGACAGCAATCGCTTCTCAGTTCGGTCGATGATCTGGAAGAGCGAGCTGTTGTGCTTCTGCAACTTCTCGGCCGCCTTGAGCGCGTCGTGGAGCTTCCGGTAGTCATGGGCAGCGGTGCATTCCTGGGCCAGTCTCGTCAGCTCACGAATCTTCGTCTCATTCGCTGTCGCTGCCCTGTCCAGACGGTCGAGGCGCAGGTCGAGGCCCAGCTCCTTGTACCTCGTTCGCAACTCGTCCGACAGCTTCTTCTTGGCAGGGGGAGGCAGCTTCTCGGTCAGAGTGGCAATCTCCTGTATCCTTGCCACATGGCCTTCCCGCATCCGGTAGGCCTTCTGGCGCAGGTCAGCGAGGCGCTGGGTGAGCCAGCCCTCGGCTGGAAGCATGCGCCTGAGCTGCAGCATGGCATCCTCGGCGTCGGCGGGATGCTCGTGGAGATGGTCCGCCTTTCGCTCGAGTTCGCGGAATCGCCGGTCGAGCAGGTCAGAGACGAGGTAACCCTGCTGGAGATCCGTCCTGTCGTGCTTCACAATCGGGATCTCCACGCGCCGGGGCACCAGAGTCGGGCCCTGGCTCGAATGATGCATCAGGAACGCAAGGATGCCGACGACCAGGGCGACGGTGGTCGCGGTCTGGATGACCCGAGGGTCGAGCGGCCATCGGGTTACGAGCATCTGTGAAACCAGGAAACACGCGCCCAGGGCAATCCCCACACCCGCCCAGGATCCGCCCGCGTGTCGAACGGCCTGGTACATTGTGATGCCGAGCATGATGATTGCGAACCCGACAGCAATCGGGCCAAGGTCGCGGATGGATACACCTGTGCTCTGCTCCCACCAGACCAGCCCGACGGCCAACGCGATGCCCATGGCCACCGACATTGCGACAGCGGGCCTCTGGTGGTCGAAGCGTTTGCCCAGGATGGCGTAGACCAGTGCGGTGAAGAAAGCGAAGGCCAGGACGAAGTCCGGCAGCAAGGTCTGGAGGATCTCCCTGATGGGGAGCGCCGAAAAAGGATTGCGTGGGTCCATGCGAGACCCAATGGGGCCACTACTATTTATAGTTTGTGGTCTGGCAGGGGCATTGGCTCGGGCGCCACTCCGCAGTGGTCAGGAAAGCTTATATGTCAGCTCGGTTGGCGCATGGGGTGGAGTTGACGCGTGGCATGGATATTGCGAGCTATCTTCAGCGGCAGAAGGAGGAACTGGGCCAACAGACCAGGCTGGTCAAAGACTTCTCGGTCTTCGACTTCAGCTACATCCCCGAGCAGCCCGTCATCCGTGAGGAGTGCAAGGAGCTGATCGACGAGATGCTCCGTTTCGACCTCAGCGGCATTGGCAGCCACATGGCGGTGATCGGCAGCAGGGGCTCGGGCAAGACGCTGATGCTGAAGCACCTCCAGCGGGCGGTGCCCCAGCAGACCGGCCTTGGGTTCGTCTACGCCAACTGCCGGCACCACAACACCAGCTTCAAGATCCTCGCTCATCTGCTGGGTGAACCGCCTCGCGGCGCCAGCCTGCCCGAGTACTACGAGCAGTTCCTCGCCCGATGCCAGAAGAAGACAGTCGTTGTCCTGGATGAGGTCGACCTGATGAGCTCGAAGGACAGGAACCGGGAGATTCTCTACCTTCTCAGCCGCAGCGAGCATCCCTTCATGGTCATCATGCTCTCGAACAGCCCGCACGTGCTCAAGCAGCTCGATGCAGCCACGAGAAGCAGCCTCCAGCCCTTGCCCCTGCACTTCAAGAACTACAACGCGGAGCAGATCCAGGAGATCCTGCGGAACAGGGCGAAGCTGGGCATGCGGGAGTGGGATGAAGGCACGCTGGCTCAGATCGCAGCTCTCACCACCCGTCTGACCAATGCTGATGCACGGGTCGCGATCAAGACCCTGAAGTACACTGCAACGCGGCCGGGTGAAGATGTCGCCGCGTGCTTCGAGAGGGCAAGGCGGGACATCGTGGTGGACATGGTCAACGACCTGTCGGATGCAAACCTCACCATCCTGTGGGCGGCTGCCACGAGCAAGGCGGACCTGGCCAAGGAGATCTACAAGCGGTACTGCCGCTTCAGCCAGGCCCAGCAGGAGAAGCCTTTCAGCTACGTCTACTTCTACTCCAACCTGAGCTACCTCCAGAGCGTGGGCCTCGTGGCCCTGGTCTCGACCAAGGTCGGGCGCACTTACACGAACCGGGTTCTGCTCACGTTCGATACATCCATTGTGGAGCAACTGGCCGGGCTTCGGTTCGCATAGAAGCCCAGGATGTTTCTTCATTGGCGTTCGGGTGCCGTCTTCCGCGGGACCCGTGTCTTGCGGGGGAGTGTGTGTGGAGTTTACGCGTGGGCACTCGTTGGCTGGGAGGGGTGTGTGCCAGCCATGTTGTCACTGGCGAGTGGTAATCGTTCCCTGACATATTATTCTTCCATATTGAAAGGAAATAGGAAGGAAGAAGGAAGGAAGGTCTGGAAGGGAACCACTCGCGGCAGGGTGGCTGACGCGTTAACTCCACATACTCTCTCCCCCGCGGCTGCGCTGATGCTGGGTTCCGCTGAGGCGCCCCGGTAGAAGGCGCGCGGATGTGCCAAGCGGGAGGCACTCCCCCGGTCACAGGGAAGGAAGACGCTACCGGTGTCATTGGATTGGTCCCGATGAACCTGAACCCTTAGCTCTGGTCAAGAAGGCGGCATCGGCAAGCTCAGCCTTCCAGTGAGCTGAGCTTGCCCGAAGAGGCGGGCCAGGGTGGTGAAGAAGATGAGCAGATGTCCAATGTGCGGAGCCTGGAAAACGGAAGAAGAGCTTGGGCTCTACTGCTGCCGATGCGACAAGATCATCGGTGATGCGCAGGCAGACCTGCTGTCGGAGTTCGACGTCAGGGACAATGTTGTGAGGTGGGAACATGAGGGAAGACAAAGCAAGGGATCTCGCGATCGAGATACTCGATGAGTTCGAGGAACTGCTGGGAAGACATGGCATCATGGTCCCTTCAGCGGATCGCGAGGGCAGGAAAGAGGAAGCCTGCCTGTACGGAAGTGAGTACTACGAGCTTGAAGATATCCTCACCGATATTCTGGTGAGGCAAGCGTGAGCGCGGAGGCGACCAGGATGAAGACCAACCAACAGAAGCAACTGGTGGCGCACGCGCTCGACACGCTGGCGTCCGCGCTTGAGAGAGGGGAGAGCGAGCAACTCAAGGCGTATCTCTCGACGCTTGGCAGGTTCCATCGCTATAGCGTCGGGAATGTGTTGCTCATCGCGATGCAGCGGCCTGGTGCGACCCGAGTGGCGGGATTCCGTGCCTGGCAGAAGTTGGGGAGGCACGTGAAGGAGGGTGAGAGGGGGATCCGGATCTTCGCGCCCATCGTCTGGCGCACGAAGAAGGAGAAGCGGGAAGGCGGCGAAGGCGACGGAACCGAGGAACTTGTGCGGTTCAGGAGCGTCTGCGTGTTCGATGTGGCGCAGACTGAAGGCAAGCCGTTGCCGGAGTTCGCCCAGGCTTGCGGCGAGCCCGGGGAGTACACGGGCCGGCTGCTGGACTTCGCTGCAGAAAGGGCGATCGAGGTGGAGTTCTCCGATGCCCTTGTGTCGGCCCACGGCCTGTCCTCGGGCGGCAGTATCCTGGTAAGAAAGGGCCTGCCCCCAGCCGAGGAGTTCTCGGTACTGGCACACGAACATGCCCACGAACTGCTGCACCGGGATGAGAACGAACTGTTGGACCGGACAGTGCGCGAGACACAGGCAGAAGCTGTGGCGTTTGTGGTGTGTCAAGCCATCGGGCTTGACGCGGCGAATGCGGCGGCCGACTATATCCAGTTGTACCTGGGCAGCAAGGAGACGCTGCTCGAGTCGCTTCAGCGGATACGCGAGGCTGCGGTGGAGATCATTGGGGCGATCACGGGCAAGGACGAGGAGCGAACGCCGGCGGATGGGGCGGAGTGGCAGGGCGCGGACACGGGCGAGTACCAAGCCGCCCATGCTGCTTGAGATAGTGGAGGTGAGAAGGATGACCATACACGATGAGCTGAGGAAGCTCGGCTACGAGTTCGGATACGAGCACGGTGACACGGAGGAACGGATCGAGGTGTGGGTGAATGAGAAGGCGGGGATAGTGGTGCGGATCGAGTGGATGACGGTGGATGCGCAGGGGAAAGGGAGGGACTTCTGAGGATACAACATCCCGAACAAGGCCGCGGGGGCCTCTTGGGCCCGGCGGATGGCGAGGTCTTGTCCAGACGCAGTCGCTCTCCCTACGGCGGTTCGCCCCGAAACAAGGCGAGCCGCCGTTTGAGCGGATGGCCTGGAGGCACAGAAAATGCAGGCGGGAACACGGAAGTCACGTCGGGCTGGCAGACGCCACGTCCCAACGGGTGAGGTTACTTGGCTACAGGCACGGGCCTGGCCGCACATGAAGCAGTCGGAGTTGGTTGAGCAGTTCAACGGGCTGGGGCCTGAGCGGCTGGTCAAGGTGCTGCTGTTCGAGCGTGATGGCGATGCCACCTCGCGCGCGGAGGGGGTATGGGTGCTCACTGCCGACGGCGATCAGGAGGCAGGGATTGGCGTGCTGCTGTCGAATGTTATCTCGCTGGAAGGCCCTGTACCGCACCGTGGCGACTTGGTGGAGTACCGCTCAATCAATGCTGAGCACAAGCCCTATGTCGTGGCGTGGGTGGATGGGCGGGGGGACTGAGGGGCCTGTGCCAGTCCGTAGCTGCGTCTCACGGCGAAGCTGGGAAGCAGACTCCTCTGCCCTGTTGACCGTGCCTCTGTTGGTTGCCATAATGACGCTACGGTTGAAGCCCCTACTGCAAGAGCGAAGGAGACACGTGATGCCCAAGCTCGAGCAAGTCCTGAAGTCCGAGATCATCCGTCTGGCGAAGAAGCAGATCCGAGCAGCCTGCGGCCCCCTGGCTCGGGACGTTCGAGAGCTGAAGCGGCGTGTTTCTCAGCTGAGCAGGGCCGTCGCCGCGCTGGACAAGATGCGGGCTGTACTGGAGGCCAAGAGGGCGGCGGAAGGCGTGAAGCTCGAAGTCCCAGAGGAGCAAGTCAAGGCCGCCCGGCTCTCGCCGCTGCTCATCAAGAAACTGCGGGCTCGGCTTGGGGTCAGCCAGGGACAGCTTGCCTGCCTTGTCGGCGTCTCCCGTCAGGCGATGGCGTTCTGGGAACTTGGGAAGTCGCGGCCACAGGGGCAGAACAGGGCAGCTCTGGTAGCGCTCCGGGGCGTCGGCAGGCGAGAGGTGAAGAGAATGCTGAGGGAGAAGGCCGAAGCTGGGAAGGCGGCCTCAAGAGAGAAAGCGAAACCGAACGCAGGGAGGGGGTCCCGGAGTGGCAAGTGATGCGAACCGTGCCCACAGGGAACCTGCCATGAGAATCACGGTCGCACTGGGTCTGATTCTGTTGGCCTCGTCCGTGGTGGCGGGGGAAATCTCCTTCGCCACACAACCGACGGCCGTCACGAAGGGCAAGCAGGTGACCATCGCCTTCGCCGTTTCGGCGCCGACCGACGTGGAGGTCGCGGTGCTCAGCGCCGATGGCAAGGTGGTCCGCCACCTGGCCGCCGGCGTCCTCGGCGGCAAGAACCCGCCGCCCGAGCCGCTGAAGCTTGGACTCGCCCAGGAGATCGTCTGGGACGGCAACGACGATTTCGGCAAGCCCGCGGCCGGGGCGGCGAAGGTCCGGGTGCGCGCCGGCATGGGCGCCAGGCTCGGACGGCTCATCGCCCAGGACCCCTACGTGTTCGGCGGCGTGGACGCCATGGTCGCCTGCGACGACGGGAACCTGTATATCTCCGGCTTCAGCGGGCCGGCCAACGAATGCCAGAAGACCCTGCGCGTCTTCAGCCCGGAGGGGAAGTTCATCAAGACGGTGCTGCCCTTCCCCGCCGACCTGCCTCCCGGCGCGATGAAGGAGGTGGCCCGCTGGGACGAGGCCGCCAAGACCTGGCGCCCGCGCAACCTGAACATCCTCAACCCCGAGTTCTACAACAGCAACAACGGCTACGCCGACTACCAGTTGGTCTCGGCCTCGAAGGAGAGCGGCATCACCCTGGTCAGCCGCGGCTCGGTGTACAAGATCGGCCTCTCCGGCGCGGTCCCCGGGGACTCCTTCGCCACCGGGCAGAACCCCTGGCCGGTCTTCGACCCCAAGAACGCCAACAACAACCACTACGGCCACCCCTTCCACTACCACGCCGGCCCGGCCATCTTCACGGCCTCGCCCGACGGCAAGCACCTCTTCCTGAGCGGCCCCTACCCGAACAAGGACAACGTGAAGCGGGTGACCGACCGGTTCCCCTTCGCCGCCATCTTCCGGATGAAGCTCGACGGCAAGGACGAGATGCAGCTCTTCGCCCACATCCCGGCGACGCTGGACGGCCCGTGGAACAAGGAGGGCGGCAGGAACTACGGCGCCACCGGGCCGGTCCACGGCGTCGCCGCCGACCTCAAGGGCAACGTCTACGTCTGCGACCGCGAGAGGAACCGCGTGGCGGTCTTCGACGAGGGCGGCAAGGAGGTCGGCGAGATCGGCGTCAAGAACCCGGACCAGGTGGCGGTCCACCCCAAGACAGGCGCAATCTACGTGATCCGCCGGTTCTGCAACGGCTGGAACACCCACGGCATGGTGCTCGACAAGTTCAAGGATTTCTCCAAGGGCGCCGCCCCGGTGGACAGCTTCGCGAAGTTCCACCGCAACAACTGGCCGACGATGGCGGTGATGGCCAGCGGCGAAAAGACCGTGCTCTGGTTCGCCGGCGCCGCCACCGACGACGCGCCGCTCGCCGCGCACGAGAGACCGACCAAGCTCCTGGCCCTGGAGGACAAGGGCACGGAGTTCGCGGTCATGCCCCTCCAGTACGGCCCCCGGGCCGAGGCCCAAGCGGACTTCGCGCGGATCGCCTCCGACCCGCTGCGCGAGGAGGTCTACGTCAGCAACGGCGAGAATCTGCTCTACCGCTACAACGGTGACACCGGCGAGGGTGGGCTGCTCAAGAAAGATGGCAAGGTCTTCCACGCGCCGGACCTGGCCGTCGGCTACGACGGGCTGCTCTACGTCCGCAGCGGTGCGGGTTTCTCCGGCCCGCTCGAGCGCCTGACCCGCGACCTGGCCCCGGCGCCCTTCAGCGCCACGGGGACCCACAAGCTCTACGACATCTACGGTCGCTACGGCATCGGGTTCTGCGAGAAAGGCGTGGGCGTCGGCCCCGACGGCAAGGTCTACGACTGCTGGATGTACGACTTCGCCAAGTACTTCGTGAGCGGCTGGGGCCCGGACGGCCTGCCGCTCAAGGGCAAATACATGGCCGACAAGATGAAATCCAGCAAGCCGGTGTGGACTGGGATCAAGCTGCCCGACGAGCGCAAGATCGCGACCGCCATCATCGGCCCTGTGCCCTCCGACGACGGCGGCATCCGGGTGGACCTCAAGGGCAACATCTACGTGGGCATGCGCCTGCTGCCCAAGGGCTACACGCCGCCGGCCGGCTTCGAGAAGGCCCCGGACTACCTGGGTTTCACCGGGAGCGTGGTCAAGTTCCGCCCGGAGGGCGGCACGGTCCTGGGCATCACCGACTCCAAGTCCGAGGACGCCGCCGCGCCCAGGCTCGAGACCAGCAGGCAGGGCGTCACCATCGAGGGCGGCCTGGCCATGTACCCGGGCGTGGCGCCCTTCAGCGGCGCCGGCTACGGCGGCAACAGCTCCTGCTGCGTCTGCCGGGTCTCGCGCTTCGACTTGGACAGCTACGGCCGGCTGGCCCTGCCCAATGTGGTCAGCACCTCAGTCAGCATCGTGGACAATGCCGGCAATCTGATCTGCGAGTTCGGCAGGTACGGCAACTTCGACTCCCAGTACGTTCCGCCCGATAGCGTTGACGGCAAGCCGCTGGTTGCCACCCCCGACATCCCCTTGGCATGGCCGACCGGCGCCGCCTTCACCGAGAAGGCCGTCTACATCTGCGACACCTACAATCGGCGCGTGGTCCGCGCCGACCTGACTTGGGGGTGCGAGGAGACCTGCGAGATCAAGTAGCTCGATCGGTCAACGATTCTGCTCGCTCGTGTTGAGTAGGCCAAGCGAAACGGCCTGCCGGGCCATCAGGCCGGACGACTCGGAAGTTCAGCGCTGAGGAGGTCAATGCATGGGTTCGCTCAGCATCGGGGCGGCTTGGACGAGCATCTTGGTCTATGGGTGCGGTGTTGCCGCGGTGTTGCTGCAGCTATCGGCCTTGGCCGCAGCAGCCGACTCGGCGCCGGCCACGCCCGCGCTCAAACACGACATGGTCCTCTGGTATCGCCAACCGGCCACGGTCTGGAACGAGGGGCTGCTGATGGGCAACGGCCTGATCGGCGTCAACGTCTTCGGCGGCACGAAGCAGGAGCGGATCGCTCTGAATGAGAGCAGCTTCTGGTCCGGCGGTCCCCACGACTACAACGACCCCCACGCAATCGAGTACTTCCCCAAGATCCGCGAACTGATCGACGCCCAGCGATTCCAGGAAGCCGAGAAGATGGTCAACGCCCACTTCTGGGGCATTCCCGCGTCGCAGCAGTGCTTCGAGCCCTTGGGCGACCTGGTGCTTTCCTTCGAGGGCGCCGATGCGGTCTCGGACTACCGCCGCGAGTTGGACATGGAGACCGGTGTGGCGAAGATCAGCTACAGAGCCGGCGACACCATTCTCACCCGCGAGGTCTTCGTCTCCTACCCGGACCGCGTGCTGGTCGTTCGCATCACATCGGACAAGCCGGGGAGCATTTCGTTCAGTTCGCAGCTGAAGAGTTACTTCCCGTTCAAGGTAACCGCCAGGCCAAGCAAGCTGGTCATGGATGGGCAGTGGCAGGGGCCGATCAAGGGAGCTTGGATCGGGCCGTACACCGGCGAAGGGTTGCGCTTCGAGGCAGCGTTGGTGGCCCTGCCCGAAGGCGGCAAGTCGGAGGCCACCGACAACAGCGTGGAAATCAAGGGGGCCAACGCCGTCACCCTCGTCCTCGCCGCGGCGACCAGCTACGTGAGCTACCTGGACATCAGCGCCGATCCCTCGGCCCGGTGCGAGAAGGCGCTGGCCGGCGTCACGGGCAAGGACTACGCGACGCTCCGCAGCCGGCACGTGGCCGACTTCGCCGGGATCATGGGCAGGCTGCACCTGGCCGTCGGCGACGCCTCAGCCAATGAAAGGCCGACCGACGAGCGACTCCAGGCGATTCGCGCGGGAGGCACGGGACGGCGGGGCAGGGCAGGGGCGAAGCGCGGGACAGAGCAGGAGAAACCCGGAACTGACCAACAGCCATCCCTGCCGGTCACTGATCCGAATCTTGAAGCCCTTTGCTTCCAGTTCGGCCGCTACGCCCTGGTCTCCAGCAGCCGCGCCGGCGGCCAGCCGGCCAACCTCCAGGCGATCTGGAACGAAAACCCCGCTCCGCCCTGGGGGAGCAAGTACACGATCAACATCAACACCCAGATGAACTACTGGCCCACCGAGGTCTGCAACCTGTCGGAGTGCCATCAGCCGCTCTTCGACATGCTCAAGGACGCCTCGCTCAACGGCCAGAAGACAGCCAAGATGTACTACGGCGTCAACGGCTGGGTGGCCCACCACAACCTCGACCTCTGGCGCGGCACCGCGCCGGTCGATCGGGCCCAGTTCGGCATGTGGCCGGTCGGCGGTGCCTGGCTCTGCCAGCATATCTGGGAACACTACGCCTTCACCGAAGACAAGCAGTTCCTCAAGGAATACTATCCAGTCCTGAGGGGCGCGGCCCAGTTCCTGCTGGAGGTCATGGTCAAGGACCCGAAGCACAACAACTGGCTGGTCACTCCGTTCTCGATGTCGCCGGAGCACGGCTTCTACGACAACAAGGGGCAGTTGTCGTTCCTCTCCCCCTCGCCAACGATGGACGTGGCCATCGTCCGCGACCTCTTCCCGCACACCATCGAGGCCGCCAAAATCCTCGGCGTTGACGAGGAGTTCCGCGGCAAGCTCGAAGCCGCGCTGCCCCAGCTTCCGCCCTACCGGGTCAACAGCCAAGGCACCGTCCAGGAATGGATCGAGGACTGGAAGCCGGTGGCAGGGGGACATAACGTTTCCCCGCAGTTCCCCTTCTTCCCCGGCAACTCCATCCTGTTGCGCCGCGACAAGGAGCTCGCGGCGGCCGAAGAACGCTGGATGAACCAGCGCGGGATGGGCGGCGGCTGGCCCTGCGCTTGGAGCATCTGCATGTGGGCGCGTCTGGAGCGAGGCGACCGGGTCGGCGCCGCCCTGAGTTCGTGGATTGCCAGCTCTCCGGGACCCAACATGTACAACCAGGGCTCCAATCAGTGCGACGGCACCTTCGGCTTCACGGCGGGCGCCGCCGAGGCCATCATTCAGAGCCACGCCGGCGAAGTCCGCCTGTTGCCCGCTTTGCCCACCGGCTGGGCTGACGGCTCGGTGACGGGGCTGCGGGCCCGCGGCCAATACGTCGTGGACATGACCTGGAAGGGCGGGACGCTTGTGTCGGCGGTGATTCACGCGGGCAAGGACGGCCCGGTCAACCTCCGCTACAAGGACAAGACCGCCACGGTCACCATGAAGGCCGGCGGCAGCGTGCAGATCGGCGCCGATCTGGCTCCCGGCGCGGCAAAGGCCCCCTGAGAGACCTGGACACGGGTCCCCGCTACCAAGCGAGAAGAGCGATCCGAAACCATCGGCTGGTGCGCACTTTTCGGGTGTCATGCCCCAGTCTTTACACGCCTTAGTATACTCATGCCTCTTGCATGTCCCGTGAAGTGATGTCGGCTGGGGGCATCCAGGCTTCTGCGACGCAGGCAATCGCGCCACCTCCTTTGGTACCTCCACGTACCGGCGCGAATGCGAAGGAAGGTTTGTAAGGGAACGACTGCTGGCAGCCTGGCTGACGTGCAAACTCCGCACCTCCTACCCCCTGCGCGGGGGAAACGGGGGCCGGCTCCCTATGCCATGCACCGAACACTTCCGTACAGCCCCCAACCTGTCCCACGAGATCGAGACGCTGCTTGCCATGCCTGCGGGTCGCGGTTCTCCTCCGTGGGCGGGCCAAGAAGTTCTCCGCGGACGGTGCGGGACGAGTGCAGGCGCACAGGGTCATCCGTGCCTACGAGCAAGGCAGTTCTGGTGCCCACTCGGACGCCACGGGGTGCTTGACAGGCGACATCCGGTTGCCTAACATCAGTGCTATGAGCCCGCCACCGTGCCGTTTCGGCAGGCATGACAAGGGCAAGACCGTCACTCCGCCGCGCCAGCCGCGGACAACCAGGAGGAAACGAACAAGTGCTGGAGTTGCTGACGTGGCTATGGCTCTTCGACACCTCACGACCCGCGCTGAGTACCCTCACCGCGCAGACTCCACAGGCGGAGTTCGCGGCACCCGGGAGTGCAGCACGCAGCTTCACGGTCAAGCTGACGGTGGACTTGAGGAAGTTCGACGGCCAGAAGACCATCCTCGAGATACCAGATGTGCTCAGCGTCCGTCTTCGGCAGCACGACCCGCGCGACCGCAACCGTCAGAATTCCCCGGCGTACAAGATGCCTGACGGCTCGGTGCCTGTTCTGGAGGCGAATGTCGTCCTCAACTCGGTCGAGCATCCCAACTGGAAGAACATGACGATCGGCATTCCGCTCGCTCTCCTCAAGAAGCCCGAAGGCGAACATGAAGTCGTCCTCAACTTCCCGGGCGCGGACTGGAGGATGTACGTTGACGGCGAGATGCTCGATAACGACTTCCCGTTCGGCTATCCGCAATGGGCAGGCAGGAACACATGGAAACTGGATGCGGAGTACGTGAAGAAGGCGGCGATTTATCTCCCAGGAATCACGCCCGAGAAGAAGCAGGCGAAGACGCGCAACACCTCGCCAGGCATTCAGTACTGGCACCCTCCAGGGCACAACAACTGGGTGGGCGATGTCGCGACGTTCTTCCACAAAGGACGCTATCACGTGTTCTATCTGTTGGACCGCCGCCATCACCAGAGCAAGTTCGGATGCGGCGCGCACTACTTCGAACACATCTCCACAAGCGACTTCAAGACGTGGACCGAACACGAAGCCGCCACGCCTCTCGAGGAACAATGGGAGTGCATCGGCACCGGCGTGCCGTTCGTGTTCAATGACAAGTTCTGCATCAGCTACGGTCTGCACACCACGCGCGTCTATCCACGGGAGAAGACGACGCTGCCCGCGCAGTGGGAGTACCTGCGCAAAGACGGACGGACGGGCAGCTTCCCGCGAGCCACGACCCCCGGCATGCCCGCAGGCTCCACCTATGCCGTCAGCGCAGACGGCGTCGCGAACTTCAGGAAGTCGCATATCATGTTCCACCCGTGCGAGAACCCAAGCGTCTATACCGACCCAAGCGGCAAGTTGCGGATGCTGGCAAACTCTGGTTCGCGCGGCATGTGGGAATCGGAGTCGGTTGATGGCGGCTGGCGCTGCATCAGCCCGGATTTCCCGCCCGGGGGCGACTGCACATTCTTCTTCCGCTGGGGGAAGTTCGACTACATCATCGGCGGCTTCACGGGGCTTTGGTCGAAACCTGCCGCTGCGCCGGACTCGGCGTATGAAGACGTCGTCCGCAAGGGACTCGACTTCTACGACGGCGCGAACGTTCCCTCGATAGCGGGAATCTCAGACGGACGTTTCCTGATGGCATCGTGGATTCCCATCCGGGGTTGGGGCGGCGACCTGGTAATCCGAGAGCTGGTGCAATTCCCCGACGGCAGGATTGGCTCGAAGTGGATGAAGGAAATCATGCCCGAGACGGAGGCGCCGATGACCCTCGCGGCGACGATTACCGAGACGACGACATTCCCGACAGACAGCAAGTCGTTCATGATGGTCTTCGACGTCCAGCCCGCAGAGGCGAAGAACGGCAAGGTCGGCATTTCGTTCCTGCCTGAGAACGGCGAGCAGGCTTCCTGCGAACTGCAGATTCTCTTGGATGCTCTGCGCGCGCAGTTCGGTCCTGGTTCCTTGAGCCGCTTCGCGGGGAATGAGAAGTCTCTGCGCGAAGGCGGCGCGCCTCAGCACGGCCGCAACTACGCGGTTGAGAACCTCATCGGCGTTGACAAGCCCTTCAGGGTTCGTGTGATTGTCAAGGGCTGTGACAAGATTGGGGGGTCTCTGGTTGATGCTGAGATCGCGGGCCAGCGTACGATGATCTCTTACCGTCCTGAGCTGACCGTGAGGAAGACGCTCTTCCGTACGGAAGGCGTCGAGTTGAAGAATGTTCAGATCGCGCCGCTGATCCAGGCGGGCCGGATGGACGCGGGGTCCGAAAAGTGACCGCGGTCGGCGACGTCTGGCCGGCGCGGGCGCATATCGCAGTGTTCTGCGACAATGGACTGGTTCGAGCGAGCGCCCAGGCCTCCCGCTGCTTCCTGAACGACAGCGACCGAAGAACTTGGCGGAGGTCGCGCTCAGTGATGTGGTCGCGGCCATCTGTGGTCCGCGGCAGGAAGAGGATGGCCTCCTGAATGTCGGGGGCGAGGAGGAGCAGGTTCATGATCTGCGTGACGCGGGCGCGGGCGACGTGGCCGAGGCGAGTGGTCTCGGCCGTGCTCTTGACCTCGCCTCGGTCGAGCGTGCCCTGGAGATGGTGAGCAAGGGCGAGGAGGCGAGTCACACGCGTGATGGCTCCCCGTCCCCGGTTACTTCTGTCCCCACCCCCCAGTCCTCACACACCTTTATATACTCAGGCCTCTTGCGTGTCCCGTGAGGTGATACGTGATGGGAAGACCACATACATGCCCGTACTGCGGGCAGGTCGGCAGGTCGGTCAGCAAGGGTGTCCGGAGAACCAAGACGATGGGCGACCGTCGGATTCGGTTCTGCAAGGCGTGCAACAGGAAGTTCACGCCCAAGAACCAGAAGCAGGCAGATTCCCAGGAGGAGAAGGCAGGTTCGGTGGCTACCGAGCCTGTCGCGAGCGCTGAACCAACCAAGAGCGCGGACGCTACGTCGCCTCCGCCTGCTCAATGATCGACATCATACGCCTCGCATTCCGGCTTGCGGAAGCCGTCACGGGCTTCGCGGGCCGTGCCAGGCAGCTCTATTACGCCGTCATGCTCATGGGCCACGAATGCCATCGATGCGGTGGCGGCCTGGTCATGGAGGTGGAGGGCAGGTGCAGGTGCAAAGCCTGTGGCCACGAGTTCGATCCTACCGTCGCCTTCCAGTCTTGCGGGACATGCGGCGGCCGGCTGGAGCTTCGCGTGCGGCGATACCGATGCACGCAATGCGGCGCTGACGTAGCCTCGCGGTTCCTGTTCGACGGCCTTGCCTTTGATGCCGAGTACTTCCGGCAGAAGATGACCGAGAGCCGGCACCGGCGGAGGGAACTCCGGGAACGTGTCCGCGAGATGCTGGCGGAGAGCAGGTCGCCGCACCTGGATGCCATGCCTGCTGATCTCGCCGCCGTCCCTGGCTTGATGGATGCGCTCAACGGGCTGGTCGCAGGCACAGATGAGGCCGTGCCTTGGCGGCCCGGCTCAGGCTTCGACCTGAAGCTCTACCAGAGGTACGTAGAAGCCTATATCCACGACTTCCCGATCAGCCTGAGCGAGATACCCAGCCTGAGCGAAGACTCGCGGAAGGACCTCATCTGGCGGTTTGTCGCAATCATATTCATGGCCCATGCCGGACTGGTGGATATCTGGCAGGACGGGCTGAAAATCATGGTGATGAAGCATGAAGCTCACAGAGAAGGACAAGGCATTCCTGGAGACCTTGAAGCAGTTGATGGAGTCGAAGGACCTCTGGGTCGCGCTGAAGCCTGACCAACCGGGCAGGATGGTGCTGCGCGGAACGTACGGCGAGAAGACCCACGAAGCCTTCCGGATGACGAGGCAGGGCGTTCGCTGGCGTTTCTGGCGGCTGTTCAACGACATCTACGTCTCGGCGTTCGAGACAATCCTGTTCATCGAGAAGGTGTTCGGAACAGAACTGCGGGAGCACGCGATCAGCATCAGCAAGGAGCGGTACGCGCTACGGCAGGAGGCCATAGGCTTCCAGGGTGCCGACGCCCTCCTCAAGGGCGAGGAGGGGCGTCAGCACGAAGCGGATGGCGAGCGGCCCAGCGGGGAAGAATGACAGAATCAACGAAGGTCGAGTTCCGCTACCGGCGGGTCTCGGAGATTGATGACATCACTGACTTGGTCGAGATGCTGTTCCCAGGCAACAGGAATCAGCAGCATGCTGCAGCACGAATTCTTCTGGCACTCAAGACGTCTTCTGAACCAATGCCGTCCATGAGCCATCTGGAGCGCGAGCACTCGATGTCCCGCAGGACGCTCCAACGGGCCAGGGCGAAGCTGGCGCGGCTGGGCCTCATCGAGCACCTGAGCCCTTTGAACGCCCGCTATGGCGGCCAGCATGGATGGAAGCTCTCGAGCCGCATGAGCACAGCACTGCGGCAACTGGCCGACAGGATCGATGACTGGCGGCGGGACATCAGGTCGGAGCGGAGGGAGAAGGATGAGAGGCTGGTGTGTGTGCTCAGATGACGATGGTCTGATGGAAACGGCCGCGCCACCTGATGCGGCAGGCACCAAAACGCAACGAAGCCAGCATCTTGCTCGGCGTGCGAATGTGGGCGGCCCTGCGGCAGGGGCGAGGCCGGCTAGAGCAAGCGGCGCGCGTGGGACGAGTTTGTGGGTGATCATGATCCTCTCCTTGCGACGCTGAGATGGGCAGGGTCTCCTGCAAGGCGCTCTAAGCTCACGGCGCACACACCGGCAAAGCAAACACTGCGGAGCGGGACGAGGTTGCACCCCGCCGAGGCAAGGGCTAGGATAGGGCGGCAGGCGGGCGATTGGGCGGGCGCCCGATCGCGACTGCCACTGAGGCTGCCCAGCGAGGGAAGCGTAATGAACTCCGGGGCGCAAAGACGCCGAGAGGCAACGAATCCGGCCATCGGGATGGGTTTCGTTCTGGGGCTGATCTCATCATGGATCCTGGCCGGCGAACTCAAGAGCCTGTCCGAGAACAAGTGGGCGGAGCTTCCCGCCGGCACCGGGAACCCCTACTGCAACCCTGTGTACGACCCTGGGACGAGGCAGTTGGTCATGCTCCTGGCCGGCGGCAACGGCACAGCGCACCTCGACCCTGGGACCTGCCAGTGGCAGACCGGGCTGGCCCCTGCCGCGGGGACCTCGGGCGGCGACCAGCCGCTGATGAAGGTATATGCGCTCAGGGACGGCCGCCCCAACTATACCAACATGCTCCTCTATCACATGATCGCCTACGACAGCAGGCGCAGGCGCATCGTGGCCGGGGCGACCCAGTTCATGGCCTCTTACGACGCCGCGGCCAGGGCCTGGACCGATCTGGGCGCCAAGGTGGAACTCTTCGGCAAGCAGTATCCAGGCGTCTCGCCAGTGGCCTGGGGCTCGATGTGTTACGACCCGGTCAACGACGAGATCGTGCTGCTGCCCGGCGGGGCCGTCTACAACTTCGACGATTGGGAGAAGACCAGGGAGGTCACCGGTGCCTTCGACACCTGGATATACAGTTGCGAGGCGAACCTCTGGACCCGCCCGAGAGTTGGCTCCGATGCCTTCTACAAAGCCCGCGACCTGGTCCACCCGGTGCGCATCGAGCTACAGCAGGTCATGAGCGCGGCCGGCGAGGCGATCGTCCTCGACCGCGATGGCAGGGCTGAGGATGCCAGAAAGTCCGTTGCCGCCCAGGCCGCAGCGATCGGGAAGGTGGCCGCGGACCTCAGGAAGCTCGCGGCCGACGTGAGGGCGCTCGGCTCCGAGCCGCGGCTGGCCTCCGGCGCCGCCAAGCTCGAAGCCGCGGCCGGGAAGCTGGTCCAGGATGGCTCACCCGACGACTTCTACAGAGTTCAGTTCGATGCCCTGAAGCTCATCACCGCGGCGGTCGAGGAGGACCTTTGGAGCCATCCACACTTCCGTACCCTCTCGCGGATGGTCTACCTCCCCGAACAGAAGAGCATCCTGCTGTTCGGCGGTCACGACCAGAACCAGATGCTCAACGACACCTGGATGTACGACTGCGTGAAGCGCGAGTGGCTGAGGAAGAACCCCAAGACCCTCCCACGCCCGCGGATGATGCAGGTCATGGTCTATGACGCAAAGTTCAAAGCAGCCGTCATGGCCGGCGGCTATACCAGCTACTGGTTCGACAAGAAGGTTGAGATTCGCGAGGAGGTCTGGACCTACGACGCAGCGACCGACGACTGGCACCTGGTCCTCAAGGAGTTTCCCTTCAAGCGGGGCGAGCCCAGCTACTTCGCCGAGTACAGCGAGGCCGACGACGCCATCGTGCTGGTCCGCGGCGGTCGTGAGACGTTCGCGCTCAAGCTCAATCCCGGCCCCATCCTGGAGGCGCCGAAGTCCGAGGCGTTCCCGCAGCCTGAGGATAAGGAAGCGTTCCTGCCGCCCCGAGAGGACCCAGCGGTGGTCGAGCGATGGAAGGCCCTGCCGGCCAACACGTGGGTGCCGGCCGACCCCGGCTGGGAGCCTGGCGAACACGGCTGGGGCATGATGGGCTTCAACGGCCGGCTCCACGCCGCCATCATGTGGGGCGGCGGGCACTCCACCCATCAGGCCAACGAGATCAGCCTCTACTTCCCCGGCGCCAACAAGTGGGTGCTGGCCTATCCCCACCACCGGATAGACATCCCTCCGTGGAACAAGGGCTGCGGTAACCCGGGCGGGGTGGACTGGCGCGGCGGCGTGCTCAACCTGCACGCCCGGCGCGGCGTGGGCGGCAATGGCGGCAAGGCCCTGATCAACATCCAGTGCTTCAGCCCCTACTGGTACGGTCCCGAGGCATTGCTCAAGACCCCCGAAAGCTGGGGCAAGACCACCACTTTCGAGTTCGACTATTTCTCCCGCCGCTGGCAGATGCCGCTGCCCGCGGTCGGGGCCGACGGCATGTGCTACCCCTACAATGCGAAGAACACCACGATGGCAGTCAATGGTAACGGCGCCCGCTATTGGGACTCGACCGAGGGAACGTGGAAGAACGCCTGCGACACCAAGTGCCCCGCCGCGGTGGACGCCGGCGAGGGGGCAGGGAATCTCTTCGTGGAGAAGCGTAACCTGGCGGTGGTCATCGGCCCGGTTGGCAAGGACGGCCCGATCCAGGCCTGGGCGCTGGACATCGCCGCCGGCACCTGGAAGAACCTGGTGCCAAAGGGTGCGCCGCCCGGCCGGCCCACGGCACTGGCCTACTGCGAGGCCGACGACTGCATCTACGCCGGCTGCTTCACCGGCTACGACAGGAAGACGCCGGACGGGCAGGAGGCCGTCTACTCCTTCAAGCGCAACGCCTGGACGATGCTGCCTACGCAGGTCCAGAAGCGGGTGCTCAAGCCCGGGCAGCCCTGGAAGCCCGAGAGCATGGGCGCGCACCACACGGGCTGGAGCAAGATCGCCTACAGCCCACGCTACAACCTGCTCATGAGCTTCCAGGAGGGCGGCGGCATGTGGGCCATGCGCCCGGACTTCGGGAAGCTGGATGGAGGGAAGTGAGAGGGCTCGCCACGAGATTGCAGCCCTCGTAAACCACGGAGGCAAAGGAAGCGGCGGATGAGAACTCACGGCGCGGTTATCGCCGCCCTGTTGGTGGTTGCCGTCGTTGCTTCGACCGCCCAGGCCGAGGGCACCGCCAATCTACCGGCCAACAAGTGGTCCAAGCTGCCCTGCACGCCGCAGGCCGGACCGGTGCTGTGTGCTCCGGTGTACGCGCCGAGCCGCGGACAACTGCTGCACTGGGGCCAGACGGGCGGCTGGGACAAAGCCTCGCCCAACGACGTGCGAGCCTTCGACGCCGCTGCCGGCGACTGGGTCTCGGACTATCCCAGCGACGCGCCGCAGACGCCGGGCGCCAGCGGGCTGTCTGCCCGGGGCAGCATGCTGCCCTCCGGCCGGCCGCGGCCGGCGATGGTTCTCAATGGGGTCTGCTGGGACTCCAAGCGCGAGCAGGCCGTCTACACCATGAGCGGGCTGATGGCGGCCTACGACCCGAAGACCAGGACCTGGAGGGATCTCAAGGCCAGGACCATCATGCCGGACAGGACGCCAGAGTATGCCGGCGACAGACCCACAGGGAAGCTGAAGACCGAGTTCGATGGCGGCCCGCCGGTCTACGGGATGGGCACATGCTATGACCCCGAGAACGACGAGATCATCCTCTTTCCCCACTTCGACGCCAAGAACGTCTCGCTGCGCGAGGCCACCGGGCAGATCGCCGGGCACCTCGGCACCTTCCGATACAGCTTCGCGGACAACACTTGGCGGGTGGTGGGTGACACGCTCGGATCCGATGAGGTCAAGGCCGCGCGCAAGGGCCTCATCACCGCAATGGCAAAGGCGAGTTCAGCCATGGACGCCGCTTGGGTCCTGAGCCGCACGCCGGACGCCGCCAGGGCAGGTGGGGCTGTAAAGAGTCTGGAAGCGGCTGTGGCGGAGGTCGAGAAGCTTGCCATGCCGGCAGAGGCCAAGGCCGGCCTCGCCCCCGTTGCGGGGCTGCTCGGGTCTGCCGCTGCGGCGCTCTCCGGCGGCAAGGCGGGCGACGCGATGAAGCCCCTCCGCGATGCGCTCTGGGCCATGAACGAGGCTCTCGATGGCGCCCTGCGCGTCGAGCCGCAGCCGCGCTGCGCCGCGCCGATGGTCTACGACCCGAGGAACAAGTGCATCGTGATGTTCGGCGGGCACACCAGCCTTTGGCGGAGCGATGGCGGGTCCGGGTCGAACGTCATGGATGGCCAGAACGACACGTGGCTCTATGACGTGAAGACCCTGCAGTGGCGCGAGATTGCTGTGCGGAACCGCCCGCCGCTCGGCCGCTTTGCCTGCCGGGTGCCGATGCTGGCGTACGACGATGCCTCGGGGCTGGTGCTGCTGGTCACTCGCACCGGCGACATCTGGAACGCCAAGACGCCGAGGAAGGCCCAACTGTGGACGCTCGACGTCGCCAGGGGCGAGTGGGCCAGGCGTCTGGAGACGGACTGGCCCGGCGAGCTTACCACCGTGTCAGGCCAAGGCAGCGAATCTCCCCATTCGCAGGCCCCGACGGCGATGTTTGGCTATGATACCAAAGCCAAGCTGGCCCTGATCGTGCAGCCGGAGAAGGGCGGCCTGGCGACGTACGCGATGAAGGTAGACCTGGCGGGCCTGCCGTCGGAGCCAGCGCCCGCCCATGCGCCTGCCACGCCGATCAGGCCACAGGAGATTCCAGTAGACGACCCCGTGTGGGTGGCGAACCTGAAAGCGCTTCCGGCCAACACCTGGGTGCCCGCCAAGCCGCCCACGGAGCCGAGCCGCCGCGACTGGGGCACCCTGGCCGTGGACCCGGTGCGCGGCTGGGCGGTCTACCAGGGCGGCGGACACTCCTCCTGGCAGGTCAACAACGTGAGTGTCTACGCCGTCGGCGCCAACCGCTGGTGCGAACAGGTCGGCGATCACAACGCGTACATCCCTCCCAACGAATGGGAGGGCAACACGCTAGGCTACCGCGGCGGGCCGCGCGGCCGGCACGAGCGCAACACCTACCAGGCGCTGGACGGCAGGGTCTACAACTATACTGGCACGGGCGACCTGTTCCAGGACGGGACCATGCACCTCGACCCAGACTACGTGCGGTTCTACGACATTGACCGTGGCGGGGTCCACCGCGAGCTGCCGCTGGCCGGCAAGCCCGAGCCTGCGAATCCCGACGGCTCCCGTGGCATCGGGGTCGTGGACCCGGGTGGCCGGGTCTTGTACCTCCACCGCCAACCATCCGGCTACTACGGGCGCGACATCGTGAAGACCGTCTTCACCGCCTACGACATCTACGGGCATAGGTTCACAGTGACCGACGTGCCGAAGCCGTTCCCGATGCACCGCGGGTTGGGCGAGAGCCGCGCGTTCTGCTACGTGCCTGACCGCGATCAGTACGTCCTCATGACCTGCGCGCCGAGGGACCCGGCCAGGCTTTTCGAGATGCCCAGAGACAAAGAGGAGCAGCGGCACGTGACCTTCGCCTACGATTTGAAAGCCCACAAGTTCCGCGAACTGCCCGCAAGGCGGGAGCCGCCGCTGAAGCCCGTGCAGGTCGTCGAGTACGTGCCGTCGCAGAAGTGCCTGCTGGCTATCATCGGCAGCCAGCAGTGGGTGTACTCCTTCGGCAAGGGCGACTGGGCGGAACTGCCCGTGAAGACCGAGGGCGGCAACATGGGCTTCCAGAGGCCCTATGGCCAGATGGTTTGGGTGGAGAAGTACGGCATCTTCGTGAACATGGTTGGCCGCACCTGGGTGATGCGTCCGGACTTCAGCCAGAGCAAGTGGGAGTAGAATAGGTGGAGTCGATCATGAGCCGAAGGTTCGCTGCACTAGCCATCCTGGCATTTTGCGGGGCATGGCGTTCCGCGCCTGCCGCGGCCGGGGGGGCCGCTCCAGCCGGCCCGACCCGGCTAGAGGTGCTGAACGGCGACAGCTACCTGCGGGTGCACATGGGCTGGAAGACGCCGGTGATCATTGGCGCCGACGGCAGGCTGAGTTCGCCCACCGAGGGCAAGGAGGCCAGACCTGTGCGGCAGGTCGAAACCGCCCCGCCGCCGGCTGGCTGGATGAAGCCCGACTTCGACGACCGACTCTGGGCGCGCGAGCACGCGCCGCTGCGGGTCGAGGGTTGGTACAGCGGCGGCCTGATGACTGCCGAGTACCATCTGATCGCGGTGCGCGGCAAATTCCAGGTCGAGGACCCCGCGAGGTGCAAGGGCCTGAAACTGGCAGTGAAGTATACGGGCGGAGTGGTCGCTTATCTCAACGGCAAGGAGGTGGCCCGCGCGAGCCTGCCGGCCGGCGAGATCAAGCCCGATACGCTCGCCGAGAAGTACCCCGACGAATGCTACCTCGACGCCAAGGGCTTTCGCATCGAGGACCCCAAGGGCAACGAGGTCCGCATTGCCCGGCGCGAGCGGACACTGGAGGTCGAGCTGCCCGCCACGGCCCTCGTCAAGGGCGTCAACGTGCTGGCCCTGGAACTGCGCCGCGCGCCGCTGGCCGAGTCCTATCTGAAGGCCCGCTATGAGAGACCCAACTACCGCGGCGAGCCGATGGTCTGGAGCCACGTGGCGCTGGGCGAGCTGGCCCTCACGGCTGAGCAGGGCTCGGCGGTGACGCCCAACGTGGCACGCCCGAAAGGAATGCAGGTCTGGACGGCCAACTCCATCGAGACGCTGCTTCAATGGCACTACGGTGACCCCTGCGAGAAGCCGGAGCTCAAACTCCTGGCTCCGCGCGGCGGTCGCTGCGGCGGCTGGGTCGTGGTCAGCTCCACCGAGCCGGTCAAGGACGTGAAGGCATCCGCCGGCGAGTTGACGTCCCCAGACGGCGGCAAGATTCCGGCCGCGGCGGTCCGGCTCCTCTACGCCGAGCCCTGCTCCGGGGACAGGACCTTCAACCGAAACCCTGGTCACGACGGCCTGCTCGACGGGCCTCCGGCCGAGGCGAGGGTCTCGGGCGCAGCACCGAAGTCCCAATGGGGGTTGCCCTACACGGTTCCCAGAACGGCCCCGGTGCCGGGCGTGAACGTCCCCGTCTGGGTCAGCCTCAGCGTGCCGGCCGACGCCATGCCGGGCGTCTATGCCGGAAAGGTCAGGGTCCAGGCCGAGGGGCTCGCCCCCACCGAGGTGCCGGTGAGCGTCAGGGCCACCGAGTGGCGCATGCCCGACGACGACCACCTGGCCAGCGCCAACAACCTCTATCAGTCGCACGAGAGTTCCGCGCTCTACTACAAGGTGCCCTTCTGGTCCGACCAGCACTTCGAGCACATGGGCAAGCTGCTCGAGATGTCCAAAGGGCTGGGCAACCGCCTGTGCATGGTCCACCTGATCAAGCCGGCTTATCACCTCAACAACAGGGAGACCATGGTCCGCTGGATCAGGAAGGCGGATGGCGGATACGAGCACGACTTCAGCATCCTCGACCGGTACCTGGATCTCTACGAGAAGCGGGTCGGCAAGCCGGTGGTGGTGTTGCTGAGCACCTTCCACCCCTACGTTGACGCCAAGGACAAGGAGGGCAAGGTCCAAAGCGCCCTGGTGACCCTGCTCAACAAGGAGACCGGCAAGGTCGAGGACCTGCGCGTGCCCGACTACGGCACGCCGGAGTGTGCCGCCTTCTGGAAGCCGATCCTGGACGATGTACTCAAGCGCCTGGAGAAACGCGGCTGGAAGGACGCTGCCGTGCTGGGCACACCCTCGGACAACGGCCCGAAGACGCCGGACCCGATCACCACCTTCAAGGAGGTCTGGCCGGACTGCCGGCTGATGTTCTCCGGACACCCCAACCAGACCTCCTATCTCACCAGGGATAAGGTCAAGGTGCCGGCGTCTTGCCGCGAGCACGTCTGGGGCGCCGGGCACCTCTACAACCCGGACTACCACCCGTACACCAGGGACTGGAAGGGCGGGGCCTACCCCATGCCGTGGAAGCGCGACGCGCTGAACCTCGAGTGGGGCTTCATGCGCGTGGGCGTGGCCTGCATCGCCGCGCTCTACGAAAGCTCCCGGGCCACCGTCTGGCGGGTGGTCGAGGAATCCACCCTGCAAGGCAACCTCTGCGGCGTCGGACGGGTGGGCATGGACTTCTGGCCGTTGCCGGTCGAAAACAAGGCCGGGCGGTACATGGCCCTGAGCGGCGATGAGGGGATGCACCTGGGGCCGAGCGCCTCGACCCGGATGTTCTTCTACCCAGGACCGAAGGGGCCGGCACCCACCTGGCGCTCGGAGGTCTTCCGCGAGGGACTTCAGACCCGCGAGGCCATGATCTTTCTCCAGAAAGCGCTCAACTCCGGCAAGGCCCCCGGCGAGGTCGCCCAGCGGGTCAATGACCTGCTCGACGAGCGTGCCCGGCACTACCTGCGCACGCGGGCCGGCTCCCCGATGCTCTGGGTGGCCTTCGAGGGCTCGGGCTGGCAGGAGCGGGACGAGCAGCTCTTCCGCCTCTGCGCCGAGGCGGCCAGGTCCACCGGAATGAAGTAGACTGCCGTCGAGCACAGGAGAAGACAGTAGCCACGAACAGCAGCGCCCGGAAGTGGGGCAGCATTGCTCTCGTGGCCTTTACAGCTAGATGAAGTGGGCATCGGAGCAAAGCTGTCATGTGTTTCGCCATGAGATCGATCATCGGGGTCGAGGTACTGTTCGTCGGCGCGATGGCGCTTCCAGTCTCGTTGCAGGCGGAGGGACTGGAGTTCAGGAATACCAGCCCCAGGCAGGTCATCGTCGAGTGGCCGGGCGGTTCGGCCAGGGTAACGCTGGTCACGGCTTGGGGCCGGACGCGGGAGCCGAACAAGGAGTGGAAGACCGCGGGCGACAAGTTGCCCGCTGTCGAGGCAGTGGCCGGCGAGAACTACGTTGAGATACGTACCGTCGGCAGACCGACCCAGGACGAGCGCGTGCGCATGAATCGGTTCGACGTCGAGTTCACGGGGGATGGCTGGTCAGACCCAAGCGGCACGCGGACCTGGGTGCGGCGAGGACAGTGGACGACGGTCGCCGAGGCATCGAAGGCGGTGCTCGCGGCGCGGTCGAAGCCAAGCAAGACGAGTGTGCCGCCGCCGGGTCCCACCGACGGCTCGCTGGGGCGCGTTGCCTGGCCTCCGGCCAGCGGCCTCCTCCGGTATCTCAACAAGGGGATTAGCGCCAACGACAGCAACAATGACGACTGGACGGGCTGCCTGCGCGACTATTTCAGCCCCGATGTCGCTTTGCCGATGGTGGACGAATCGGCCATCCTGCGGGACGGCCCTGGTGGCAGGATCGCTGGGGTGGTGGCAACACGCGCGTTGGGGATTGCATTCGAGGCCGCCGACAAATTCTCGATCGTGCCGGTGGTCTGGGGTGCCAAAGCGGGAACGGACGCTCCGGCGTGTGTGAGAATCTGCCTGGCCGCCGGCAACCCGAGCGAGTTGGGGGCACGCTGGGTGGACGCAATGGAGACCTGCCCGCTGAGGGTCTTCTTCAGCGGCGATTCGGTCGGCGCGGAGCGCGGTTCCTACGCGGACATTCTGGCGGGACGGGTCAGCAGCGCGTACGCCGGCAAGGTTCGCTGCTGGAACATCTCGTGCGGGGGCTATACGACGGCAAGCGCGCTCGCGGGGTTCCAGCGCGACGTGCTGGACAGTCGGGGCAACCTCGTGGTGTTCCAGCTCTGCTGCAACGACGTGCTCAGGATCAAGCCGGCCAACGTGGTGGCCAACTTCCGGAAGATGATCGCCCCGACCATTTCCCAGCGCGGCGGGCGGGTGGTCGTTCTCACGCCGCTGAGCTACGACAAGAAGCGCGTTGACGATACGTTGAAGGCGGGCACGGACATCAACAAGGTGCACACTGAGGACTATATCCCCGCGCTCAAGACGATGGTGGAAGAGTACCAAGCCGACGAGAAGACGAAGGGAAGAGTCGGCTTCGTGAATATCTGGGACGCCATGGCCAAGGTGCGCGCCGAGAAGGGCGCCGACTACGTGCTGCTGCCCGACGGCTCGCACCCCAACGCCGAGTGCCACAAGCTCATTGCCGACGCCGTCTGGCCGGAGCTCAAGCGCATGGCCGGGGCCTCGCTTGAGGAAACGGAGGAGAAACGATGAAGCTCATACCCATGTGCGTGACGGTGGCCTTCGCCTTGGCGGGCGGCGGCAGGCTCTCAACGGGCATGGCTGGCGAGGGCGCCCAGGCCAGACTGCCCGAGGTGAGCTTCGGCAAGGGTGTGCCGGGCCTGCCCGAGAAGGAGGGACTGGAGTTCAAGGCCAGGCCAACGGTGAAAGCGGACGGCGACAATGTTCGCATCGAGTTCGAGGTCAACAAGGCCACCGATGTGGCGGTGGAGATTCGGGACATGGATGGCAAGGTGATTCGCCACCTGGTTGCCGGCGTCCTCGGGACGAACCCGCCGGCGCCCTTGAAGCCGGGGCTGGCCCAGTCCATCGAGTGGGACGGCAAGGACGACGACGGTAAGCCGGCGGCTGGCGCACCATTCAAGGTCCGGGTCGGGCTGGGCTTGAGGGCTGGCTGGGGAGGGACAGCGTTCTCTGACCAGACCGGGCCGAACCATCTCACCAGCGTCCACGGCCTTGCCGTCGGGGCTCCTTCGCCCGCCGAAGCGGGCTCCGGCGCCCGCGGAGCGCAGGGCGACGGCCGGGTCTATGTGATGGACAACCGGTCCGGCTGGCTCTACTGGCCGGCTTACGCCGTGCATGTGTTCCGCCGCGACGGCTCCTATGAGAAGACGATCAAGCCGTTCCCGGCCAACACGTCCCCCGCGCGGATTCGACCGAGCCGGGCGTTCGTCAACGACCGCGGCTATCTCAACCCGGTCATCTTCCGGACCCTCGGCATGACCTTCTATCCGTACGAGGACGAGCCGGCGAGCCAGATGGCCTGTGCCGGCGGAAGGCTCTACCTCACAGTCGTCCCCGCCACAAGCCCCAGCACGTTCTACTACCGGGGGAACGCTCCCCACCTGGCCGCGATCGACGGGGATGGCGGCATTCCCATGCCCGGCTACGCCGGCCCGGCGCTGGGGCCGTGGAGATACGTGAAGCCCTGCCTGGCCGCCAGTTCCGACGGCAAGCACCTCTTCGTGGCAGGCTTCGGCAAGGAGGCCGGGCCCTGGAACCGGCCCGCCGACCTCTCGCCCTTCGTCTGCAAGGTCAAGCTCCCTGAGTGCGGGCCGGCAAGCGTCTTCTTCGGAGACCCCAAGCAGCCTGGTAACGACAATGCGCACCTGAATAACCCCCGCGGGATGGCCTCGGACGGCCAGGGCCACCTGCTAGTTTGCGACTTCGGCAACAACCGCGTCGTCGTGCTCGTGGAGTCGGACGCCAGCTTCGCGGGCGCTCTCCCCGTGGAGGCCCCCGAGTGGGTGGGAATTCTCCCCAAGACCGGCGCGGTCTATGTCCACAGCAGCGACAGCGTCATCAAGTTCTCGGGCTGGAAGGATGGCAAGGAAGTCAGCCGCCTCAGCCTCAAGCGGTTCTCATCGGTCTATTGCGGCTGGGGGAACGAGCGGCTGCCGTTCTGCTTCGCCCTCGACGCCTCGGCCGACCCGCCGGTGCTCTGGGCCGGAAGGGGCGGGATCGTGACCCCTGAGCCGCTCCTGCGGTGCGAGGATCTCGGGACGGCCTTCTCCGAACTTGAGCCGGCGAAGTGCTTCCCTACGCCGAGGCAATGGCGGCCGGCCTCCGACCCGACCCATCGGCTGGTCTCCTGCCGTGTGGACCCGATCAAGGTGATGGATGGCTCTGCCGTCTATGTCCTCGAGGAGGCGACCGGCGAGACGAGGCGCGTCAGGACGGAGGGTCCAGCGGTCGGCAACGGCCAGGGCGTCACCACGCGGCTGGACCGAGATGGGAGTCTCTACTGCTCCCAGGCCGAAGGCGGGATTTGGAAGTGCGATCCGAGGGGCAAGCGGGTGCCTTTCGCGGCGACCGCCGACGATCCGAGCCTCAAAGGCCACCTCCCGGCCGGTTCCACCGGCACCACCGCCTGGGAGCGCGACTGGTACGTGGACCGCAAGGGCGACATCTACGCCAAGGTGCGGGGAACCGCTTACCACGGCCTGATGCACGTGGACGTCTTTGGCCCGGACGGAGCCTTCAAGCGCACAGTGCTCTGGGGCGTCACCGACGGCTCCTACGGGCCTCGAGTCGATCCCCAGGGCAACCTCTACCTGATGGAAGCCGTCAGGCCCGTGGGACAGCCCTTCCCGGAAGAGCTCCAGCCCTACGCGACCGAGCGGTACATCCGTCAGTGGTACGACTGGATCTACGGGAGCATCGTCAAGTTCAGCCCCCAGGGCGGCAATCTCCGGCTCAAGGGGTGGAGCCAGAAGAACCATCCCAAGGCCGAGCCGGTCAAGCTGCCGGATTCCATGCCCAGGGTGAAGGTCAGCGCCAGCCTGCGGGGTGACGACAACGAGATGCAGGGCGCGCTCTGGATGGCCCCGGGGGTGGCCCACGTCGGGGACATGGCTCCGGGCGGCGGGGGCTGCCACTGCCACTGCACCGGCTGCGACTTCGACGTGGACGATTTCGGGCGGGCCTTTGCCCCCGACAACGGCCGCCAGCGCGTCACCGTCTTCGACACCAACGGTAACGTCATCCTGCACTTCGGCGCCTACGGCAACCAGGACTGCTGCGGGCCTGACAGCTACGTGCTGGACCCGCAGACGAAGGCTTTGCGTCGGCCTAGGGCCGACGACCCGAAAGACATCGTGAGCCCCTTCGCGAAGCCAGAGATCGCCTTCGGCTGGATCGTGGGCCTCGCCGTGACCGACGGGTACGCCTATGTTGATGACGTGATCAACAAGCGCGTTCTGCGGGTCAAGCTGGACTATGCTGCCTCTGAGACGACACCCGTTCCGTGAGTCTGAGCGAGTAGTGCGCTCCGCCAGCCTATGCAGGAGACACTGGCGGAATGCCCATCACCGTCTTGTTGGCTACACCGGCCGCTGTGGGTGATGGGTCAGAGCCATGTGCGGCGCTCGGTGGCAGGGGCCGCGCGGTCATAGGCCGCGCGCTTGAGCGCTTGGGGAGAGGCGGGCGGGGCCAAGTTCCCAGGGTCCCCACGCGTGCGCAACACGGTTTGGGGATCTTGGGAGCATCGGTCAAACCGCCAGCGCCATGCTATAACGCCTGTGTTTGCAAGGACATGCAGCATAAGCTCTGCTTTCGCTCGCCGCCTCCATGGCCCCGCCAAGATCCCCACCCCGTTGCCTGGCATCCTTGCGCGTGGGTCCCTGCTGCACCAAGCGCTCACGCCCGCGCAACACGGGGTGATCGCCTGGGGATGCGGTCCGGATGATCGCTTGATGCAGATGAGCCCAGAGAATTCCTGGCCATGCGGGGTAACCTTTCCGCGATTGCTGCCATTACTATAATAGAGAGACGTATGATGACCCCCAGCTTCGGCAACCTGAGCCCCGAGACTGTCCGCCGCGCCCGGCAGGGCGAGCGGGCGGCCATGGAGGCCATCGTCCGGCGCTATCAGGAGCCGGTGCGGGCCTGGGTGGCGGCGCACTGTCCACCCGGAGGGGATGTGGACGAGGTGGCGCAGCGGACGTTTCTCGCGGCCTTCACGCGGATCGCGGAGTTCGAGGAAGGCACATCCTTCGGCGCCTGGCTGTTCGCCATCGCCCGATTCCAACTGCTGACGGAAATCACCCGGCTGAGGCGGCTGGCGGATTACCGCACGCGCTATGGCCGGGACCTGCTCTCGCGCGAGCTGGAGCGGCGTGCCCAGGAGCCGGACGAAACGACGGTGGCACGGCTCCACTACTTGCGCGAGTGTCTGGAGGCGATCGGCGAGGCAGGGCGACAGCTTATCGCCTGGCGCTACACCGACGGATTGCCACTCGAGGAGATGGCGGCCCGTACCGGCCGCTCCGTGGCGGCCATCAAGAAACAGCTCTGGCTGCTGCGACAGCAGCTCCAGCAGTGCATCGAAGGCAAACTGGCGGCTGAAGGTGGAGTTACCGCATGACAGCGCAGGACCGCTTTGCGGAACTGTGGACCGACTATCTGGAGGGGGACCTCGACGAGGCGGGAGTGGCCGAGTTGGAGGCGCTTCTGGCCGCGGACGAACCGCTGCGGTCCCGTGCCGCCGACCTCTTCCAGACCCATCGCTTGCTGGGCTTTGCCTTGCAGGACAGCGCCGCGGCGCGGGACGCCTTTGTGGACTCCACGCTCGAGCTCCTGCCCCTCGGCGAGGATGCCTTCGTCGCATCGGTCCTGGGGCGGGTCCATCCCGAAACTGAGCGGCCACGCAGGGCCACCCTCAAGGTCTGGCCGCTCATCGCTGGCGCCGCTGCCATCGTCCTGTGTGCCATAGCGGCTTCGGTCTTTCTTCGCGTTGTGCCGACCCAGCCGAAGCCGCCCGAGTTCCTCGCGACGCTGACCCGTGCGACCGACTGCGTTTGGGATGGGGCCACATGTCCAAAGCCAGGCGATCGTTTGGCCGCTGGCGAGTTGAGTCTCTGCAAGGGGGTGGCCGAGATCGCGTTCACCAGCGGCGTCAACCTGTTGGTCGAAGCGCCGGCGAACCTGGAGTTGGTGGACGTCGCCAGCAGCGCGCTAAAGGCAGGGCGCATCGTAGCGCGAGTGCCGCCCACGGCCGTGGGCTTTGCCGTTGACACCCCGAAGGCGAAGATCGTTGACCTGGGCACCGAGTTCGGGGTCTCTGTCGAGCCAGGCCGTGAAACGGTCGTGCAGGTGTTTGCCGGCACTGTGGTCGCTGAGCTGAAGAGCCCCGGTGCGTCCGCCGGGAAGAGCCGCCGGCTCGTGGCTGGCGAGACCGCGCGCATTGACGCATCCGGCGCCATCGAGCTTCAGAAGGTCGCCTTCTCGCCCGAGCGGTTCCTCCGCACGTTCACCACGCCGAGCGTCCACGAGGGAGAGGAACTGATCCCGTTCACGCCGAGCGAGGTGTTCTCGCAGGACGTAGCTGCTGCCTCTGGTCCCGTGACCGTGGACGGCGATCTGTCGGACTGGGACCTGTCGGGCACGTTTGAGGCCCGGTGCGGCGGGCGGTTCGCCGAGGAGCATCATGTCCAGGGCAGTCTGATGTACGACAAGACTCACCTCTACCTCGCGGCCCGCGTGGGCGACCCGATGCCGATGCGGAACGTCATTGACCCGAACACCGATCCCTGGTCCGCCTGGGTGGGGGGCAGCGTGCAACTGCGCTTCTCGACGGACCGAACCTTTGGCTGGCCAGTGCGGGCCACCAAGCCGAACTCGCGCCAGGGCAAGCCGAACGTGCAGGACACCAGCGGGAGAATCGTCCACCTCACGCTCTGGTACTTCCAGCCGCGCGAGCAGCCGTGCCTGGAGCTCCGCTACGGGATGAACCTCGACCGCGGCGTGGTGAACCCCGCCGGCTGGCGAGGCGCCTTCCGCAAGGCGCCGGACGGCAAGAGCTACACGGTCGAATGCGCCATTCCCTGGACGCTATTGGGGGCGGGAGATGACCCGCCCCGGTCAGGCGATGAGTTGGGGCTCTGCTGGACCGTCAACTGGAGCGACGTCAGCGGAAAGCGCTGGAAGGGCCAGTTGGTCGAAGTCAAGAACCCTGCCTACGCCGCTCGCGGCAAGGAACTGACGTTCATGCACGCCGAGACGTGGGGCAAGGCAGTCTACAGGTGAACCGGGACACTCGGCTTCCCCGGATGACAGCCAGGGAGTCGCTGACAATGAAGCTTCACATTGCGCTTGCGGCCAGTCTGCTGCTCTGCCTGACCTCCGAGCAGACGGTTCAGGGCTATTCTGCCATCTTGAACAAGGCGGACCACACGGAAGTGCGTATCGTGCCGGCCCCCGGCAAGGTGACGATTGATGGCGACTTGAAGGATTGGGACCTGTCGGGCGCCATCCTGATGTTCATTGACGAGGCGAGCAAGGAGACGCACCAGCTTCGCGGCGCGATGATGTACGACAAGGAGTGGCTCTACGTCGGCGGCCGCCTGAAGGACCCGACGCCGATGATGAACCAGTACCACTTCGGCGGACAGGTCAACGCCGCCTGGAATGCCGATGCGCTCCAGATCAACCTGGTCGCCAATCCGAACGTCCGGTCGGACGCCCTGACGATGACCGGGGGCCGCATGCCGGAAGAGGAGCAGAAGTTCGTCAACTTCTTCTGGCTGTGGCACTCGACGCGGGACAAGAAGGCAGGGTACTTCTCCTTACGCACGCTGAAGTTCACGGAACCGACGCTCAACCCGCCGGGCGTCCAGGGCATGTGGGTCAAGAACGAGGATGGCAAGGGCTGCACGTTCGAGTACCGCATCCCCTGGAAGGTGCTCTACGCGGCAGGGCCGATGAAGGGTGGCGACGCCATCCAGATGATCTGGCAGCTCCACTGGGGCAACGATCAGGGCACGGAGCTGAAGACTGGCATCAACGACGTGCGCAACCCCAACAGCAATGCGCTCGGCTACATGGGTCCCGGCGGCTGGGGGCTGGGCCGCTTCATGGCGGAGGGCAACCTGCCGCCCGCCGAGCGCGAGGGCGTCCAGCGCGCCGAGGGCCACATCCCGGTGCGGTTCACGCTCGAGAAGGACGCGAAGGTCAGTATCTCCATCCGCGATGCGGCGGGTAGGACCGTCCGCACCGGCATCGGCGCGGTGCCGTACAAAGCCGGCGAACACGCCTGGCTCTGGGACGGGCTCGACGACCGCGACAACCCGCTGCCTGCCGGAACGTACACAGCCATGATTCTGACCCATGATGGCATCGGGCAGAAGTACGTCTGCGACGTCGGCATGAGCGGCGACCCGCCCTACCAGACCGAGGACGGCACCGGCGGGTGGGCCGGCGACTACTGGGAGCCGTGGTACGTCGCGATCGAGGGCGATTGCGTGATCCTGGGCTCGTGCTCTCACGAGGCGCAGAAGCCTGCCATCCGCACGGACCTGGAGGGCAGGAAGCAGTACGGCACCAGTGCGTTGGGCCATGTGTTGACCTTGCGCAAAGGCTTCGGGTACTTCCTGGCCGGCAACAGGCTGCAGAAGTTCGCGCTCAAGGACGGCAAGCTCAGCCCCTTCAAGAGCGGCCAGCCCGAAGCCACGGTGCCCGGCGGCGGCGGTATCCGGCTCGGGCTGGCCGCGATCGACGACGACACGCTGGCGGTGGGCGACCGGAACGGCAGCAAGATCTACCTGCTCGACATCGAGACCGCGGAGCCGAAAGGCGAAGTGGAGGTGCCCGCGCCCGTGGGCCTGGCTGCCGACAGCCGGGGCACGCTCTACGCGGTGAGCAGCAGCGCGGTGGTGCGGGTGGACGTGAAGAAGAAGACCCTCGCGCCGATCGCGGAGGCGTTGGACAGTCCGAGCCATCTGGCCTGCGACGCGGCGGGCAACGTCTACGTCTCGCTGATCGGCGAGACTATGCAGGTCTGGAAGTTGTCCCCCTCGGGCAAGGTCCTGTTCAAGTATGGCAAGGCGGGCGGCCGGCCGCGCCTCGGCCCGTACGATCCGTCCGGCATGCTCAACCC
>Ga0315274_10001232_pt1 | contig 39457 bp, 30 predicted proteins | sample YL17G02_20_MG_FD_203700 | JGI IMG/M metagenome (GOLD analysis project Ga0315274, IMG submission 203700) | Sediment microbial communities from Yellowstone Lake, YNP, Wyoming, USA - YL17G02_20 | ecosystem: Environmental > Aquatic > Freshwater > Lake > Sediment | place: USA: Wyoming | collected...
TGCTCTATCATAAAGACCAAATCGGATTTCCGGGAGGTCAGCTGGAACAGGGAGAAAATTTTGAGCAGGCGGCGCTCCGCGAGACCTGGGAGGAATTGGGTGTTTATCCGGATCAGATACAAATTATCGGCAGCCTGACACCTTTATATATTCCGCCGAGCAACTTCTGTATCTATCCGGTCGTCGCCGCGGCGAGCGGGCCGCTCTCTTTCAAGCCGCATCCGGAAGAAGTCGCTGAGGTCATCGAAGTGCCGCTCAGCCACTTCCTGGATCCTGATCATGTCCGCCGGGAGACCTGGAGGATCGACGGCCGGCCGGTCGAGGTGCCGTTCTACATTTTCGAGCATCATAAGATCTGGGGTGCGACGGCCATGGTTCTGGCAGAATTCCAGGAAATCTTCGAATCCCTATAAATATTGGGGTCAAATTCATCGGGGTCAAAGCCACACGGCCCTTGGAATCCAATTTTGGGCTCCCCCAAAAATTGACTTTTGTCAGCAAGATTGATTAAATTATCAAACTCGCAAGAAAGGAGATTATTTTCATGAAACAATGGACTTTATTTTTTGCCGCCGCAATTTTATTGCTGAGTTTTTGCGCTAAAAAGGAGGCGCCGCCGCCCGTCCGGCAGGACGTCAATCCCTTCTTCTCCGCCTGGACCACGCCGTTCGAGACGCCCCCGTTCGATCGGATCAAGGAGGCGCACTATCTGCCGGCGTTTAAAGAGGGAATGGCCCAACAGCTCAAAGAAATCGACGCCATGATCAGCACGGCCGAGCCGCCGAGTTTTGCCAATACCGTCGACGCGCTGGAACGGAGCGGCGCGCTTCTCACCAAGGTCAACAATGTCTTCTCCAACCTGACCGCGGCCAACACAAACGATGAACTGCAGAAGATCCAAAAAGAGGTCGCCCCTCTCCGCGCCAAGCACCGGGATGACATCGGCTTGAACCCGAAACTCTTCCAGCGGATCAAAGCTGTCTACGAGCAAAAAGCCAAACTCAGTCTGATGCCCGAGCAGGACAGGCTTCTAGAAAAAACCTACAAGGACTTTGTCCGGGGCGGCGCCAACCTGGACGACGCCAAGAAGGCCGAATTTCGAAAGATCAATGAAGAGTTGGCCGTCCTCACCCAAAAATTCAGTGAGAACGTCTTGAAAGAAGACAACAACTTCAGGCTGCTGATCGAAAAACAGGAGGATTTGGCCGGACTGCCCCAGTCCGTCATTACCGCCGCCGCCGAGGCCGCCAAGGCCAAAGGGCTCGAAGGGAAATGGGTGTTCACGCTGCACAAGCCCAGCCTGATTCCCTTTCTTCAGTATTCGGCCAAGCGCGACTTCCGGGAAAAAATCTTTAAGGCCTTCATCAATCGCGGCAACAACAATAACGAATATGACAACAAGGCCGTCCTGACCAAGATCGCCTCGCTCCGGGTGAAAAGGGCCAACCTGTTGGGGTATAAGACGCATGCCGATTTCGTCCTCGAGGAAAACATGGCCAAAAATCCCGAAGGCGTCACCAAGCTTCTCAACCAGCTCTGGACGCCCGCCTTGAAAATGTCCAAACAGGAAGCCAAGGAGCTTCAGAATTTGATCGGCCGGGAAGGCCAGAACTTCAAGCTCGAGCCCTGGGACTGGTGGTATTACGCCGAGAAGCTCAAAAAGGCCAAGTATGAGCTGGACGACGAAATCCTGAGGCCTTACTTCAAGCTGGAGAACGTCCGCGACGGCGCCTTCGCCGTGGCCGGCAAGCTCTTCGGCATCCAATTTGTCGAGCGGACGGATATCCCCAAATACCATCCCGACGTGAAGGTCTTCGAGGTCAAAGAGGCCGACGGGACGCATATTGGAATCCTCTATACGGACTACTTCCCCAGGTCCAGCAAACGCGGCGGCGCCTGGTCCAATACCTTCCGCGACCAGCATGTCCGGGATGGAAAGAACATTACGGCCCTGGTCTCCAACAACGGCAATTTCTCGATGCCGGCCGGCGATAGGCCCTCTCTCCTGACCTTCGAGGAGACGACGACCTTGTTCCATGAATTCGGCCATGCCCTGCACGACCTCCTTTCCAAATGCACCTACGAATCCATCACGGGGACGAACGTGCCTCGGGATTTCGTGGAGTTGCCGTCCCAGATCATGGAAAACTGGGCGTCTGACCCGGAAGTCATCAAAACTTATGCCAAGCATTATCAGACCGGCCAGCCCATCCCTCAGGAGCTTGTCGACAAGATCAAAAAATCCGATCTCTTTAACCAGGGCTTTGCCACCGTCGAATACCTGGCCGCTTCCTTCCTGGATATGGATTGGCATACGCTTGCCGACGCATCGGAACAGGATGCCTTGCCGTTCGAGGATGCCGCGATGAAAAAGATCGGCCTGATCCCCGAGATTGTCGTCCGCTATAGAAGCTCGTATTTTTCACATATCTTTTCGGGCGGGTACTCGGCCGGCTATTACAGCTACATCTGGTCCGAGGTCCTGGATGCGGATGCGTTTCAGGCCTTCAAAGAAACGAGTTTGTTCGACCAGAAGACGGCCCGGAGCTTCAGAGACAACATCCTGGCCAAGGGCTATACGGATGACCCGATGACTCTTTACAAACGGTTTCGCGGAAGAGAGCCCAAGGTCGAGCCGCTGCTCAAACGAAGAGGATTTATTCAATAATAGAAATTTTCCGTGGCCCGGCCCCCGAGGAAAAGCCGCTAGATGACGATGCGGCCCTCTAGATAGAGAACGGCTTTGCCGCTGATTTTTACCCGGTCTTTGAGATGCTCACAGAACAGCTCGCCGCCCCGTTGAGAAACTTGGAGGGCGTGGAGCTTTTTCTTATGGAGCTTTTCGGCCCAGTACGGAATGAGCAGAGTATGGGCATAGCCCGTCACGGGGTCTTCGGCGATGCCGGCCTGCGGGATAAAAAAGCGGGAGACAAAATCGACGGAATCGCCGCGGGCCGTAATGATCGCTCCAAAAGTCGGCACCTCCAAAAGCTTCTTGATGTCGGGCTTCATCCTCCTGACCTCGGCTTCGGACCGAAAGACCAGAAGAAACGTCCGGTTGAACAAGACCTCTTGAGGGGCGATCGGAAAAACCTCGAGCAGCGTCCCGGGCGACGTTTGAGGGGCCGGCTTGTTGGCCGGGAAATTCAGGCAGATGAGGTCGCCTTCTCTCGTCACAATCAGCTCGCCGCTTCGCGAATGAAAAACGATCTTATCGAGATCTTTCTCCAGATAATGAAAAATGACGAACGCCGAGGCCAGCGTCGCGTGTCCGCAGAGATCCACCTCATTGGTCGGCGTCATCCAGCGGATATGGTAGCGATCCGCCTCCTTCACGAAGAAGGCCGTTTCCGAGAGGTTATTCTCGGCGGCGATATTCTGCATCACGGCGCTGTCCGGCCATTTGTCCAGCGGACAGACGGCCGCGGGATTTCCGGAAAAAAGCTTATCGGAAAAGGCGTCAACCTGGTAGATGGGGATGCGCATCGTCTCCTCCTCAAGTTCCTTTTTTGCCGAGCTCGAGAGTCTTCAGCATTTTGGGGAGGAAATCCTTTTTCGGTTCGAAACCGGTGACCCGGAGATCCTCGACCTCTTTTCCGTCGGCGGCCAGGAAGACCAGCGTCGGAAAGCCCTTGACCAGGTATTTTTGGCAGACGGCCTTGGCCTCTAGGTCCTTGGCCGACGTCGAATCCACCTTGAGCATGACAAAACCTTTCGAGGCTTCGATCACCTCGGGCTCGGAAAACGTCTTCTTGTCCAGTTCCTTGCAAGCGATGCACCAGTCTGCCCAGAAATCGATCAGGACGGGACGGCCGGTGCGGGCGGCCTCGGCTATAATTTCTTCGGAATAAGGATACCATTGGACGGCGTTGGTCACAGCCGCGGCACTTTTTTCCATGACGAGGTCTTGCGTCCTGGCGGCGATTTCCTTATCCAGGTAGCCTTGGATTCCGCTCGCCGCGACATACAATCCGATGCCGAAAAAGATGATGCCGACGATATTGCGGATGTAGGGGAACGCCTTGCCGGGCGTCTTCGTCGGCTCGATCCAGGCCATATAGATGCCGGCCACAAACATCGTCAGGGCCAAGGCTAAACTATAGAAAAGAGGGCTGGGAAAGAGCGGCTTGAGAAAATAGATGGCCATGGCGATGAGGATAAAACCGAAGATCGTGCGCACCCAGACCATCCACGCCCCGGACCTGGGCAGCCGGCTGATGCTTCCGGAAAATATTCCCAGGAACAGGAAGGGGACGCCGAGCCCGAGGGCCAGGACAAAGAACAGCAAAAATCCCAACAGCAGGTTGCCCTTGTCGCCGACGTAGGTCAGAAGCCCGAGGACGAAGGGGCCGATGCACGGCGCCGCCACGATGCCCACGGTCAGACCCATGAAGAATGTCCCGAAGAAACCTTTCCGCGATCCGCCGGCGATCTTGTTGAGAAACGCCGGCACGCGCAGCTCATAGACATTGAACATGCTCAGGGCCAGGATGATCATGATCAGGGCGATGCCGGTGAGCACGGGCGGGTACTGTAAGGCCGTGCCGAACAGGCTGCCGGTAAACGCCGCGATCATGCCCAGGATGGAGTAGGTCACGGCCATCCCGATGACATAGAGCACGGAATGGGCCACGACGCTCCCTTTTTTGCCCTGGGACTGGCCGCCGAAGTAACTGATCGTGATGGGGATGATCGGATACACGCAGGGTGTCAGGTTGAGCGCCAGCCCGCCCAGAAAGACGAGAAGGAACATCAAAAAAAGCCCTTTTCCTTCGAATTTTCCGGGTGTTTTCGCGGTATCTCCTGCGATGCGTTCGGCCGGCTGAGCGGATTTTTGGACATCCGCCGAAGGCGTCGCAGTCGAAGCCGCGGCCTGCGAGAGAGGCGTCGGGCTCGACTCTTTTGTCTGCGTGGGAGTTTTTTGTTCCTGGACGACCTCCTTTGCTGCGCCGACCTGAGGTGCCCCGGCGGTCACCCCAACGGCCGCCTCGACAGGAATTTTCCGGCTGAAAGCTATTTCTGTGGGCGCCAGGCAGGAACGCTCATCGCAGGCCTGGTAGCCGATCCGTCCTTCGATCAACAGCTCTTTCTCCTTGATATCGGCGGCCAGGGTAACCGAGGTCTTGATCAGAATTTTCCCTTCATAAATCGATAGCGGATTTTCCGAGAGCTCCAGCTTTCTCATCTCGGCCGGAGGAAAGATCACTCGGCCGAAGGTGACACCCTTTTTCAAGGCAAAATCGACGGTCGTCGGGATGAGAAAATCTTCTGTCGGCTGGTCGGAATTGATGTGATAGGGCGCCCGGATGCTGAGCTCAAGCGACAGTTCGTAGGTCTGGCCGGGCTTGAACTTCTCGGCCGACGGAATGACCTTCACGGAAACAATGGGTTCCTCGCTCTGGGCCCGAACAAACAGGCCCAGAACAGACGTCAGCGCTATCAATAAATAAAAGCGTTTCATGGCAGCTCCTAATCGTTCAGGCAGGGCATAATATAGATAGGTTCAGGAATGTTGTCAACGCCTCCCCCCGAATTTCGAGGACGGGCGTTTCATTTTCAATAAATATTTACCCGCGGTTGGCCTCGCTCAACCCCAGACGGTTCTAAGACGGGTCAATTCGATCCCGTCGGAGGGCCGGAAAATCTGATGGAGAAACGTGCGCGGCGATGATCCGGGGATTTCCTGGATTTTTGAAACGATTCGATCGCCGTAAAATGCTTCGGCCCGATAGGACACTTCGACATCCAGCGGACGGAGAGAGCCCAAGATTTCCGGCGGGGCGGCTTCCAGGGCCCATTCGATGTAGACGACATTGTTGACGTGGCGGTTGAAATCCAGGTCCTTGACCAGGACCGGGAGAGTGAGTTCGTGCTCGGCTTTTTCCAGCCCGGGCAGCGTCGGAAATTCGTCCTCGATGGCCCTTTTAGGATAGGTCAACTCGTCCGGAACAAAATCATTCAACCGGACGGGCTGCTTGCTGTCCAAATCGATCAGAACCCACGAGGTCGTGGCCGCCAGCATGGGACGGCCCTCCTCATCCGAAACCTCGAAATCTCGCAGGGCAAAAATCCCTTTTTTTCCCGAAGGCCAGGTCGAAACCTCGATACGCTGGCCATGGACAGGATAGCGGACGACCTTAATATGATAGCGGGACAAGAGCCAGGTCAGACGATTTCTCAGAAGATCGGTCACTCCTAGGCCCAGGGATCCCGCGTGATCTCCGGCCGCGTCCTGAAGATAATTGAGCAAGGACTGCATTTGAGCGTAGCCGGAGGCATCCACCTCATAGGTATGGACAGCATATTTTTTTCTGAAGGGCTCGTTCATGGAAACCTCTATCTAATATCAATGCATTAATTAAAATGACATCCCCGTTCGGGCGCCGCCTAGGCCACCCGCAGCCCCCGGGCCCCGGGCCCCGGGGAACCAGTCCCGTCGGTTCCCCCCGTCGGAAAAGGCGACGGGGCCCCCCTCCGCTACGGGGGCTTGAGGGCGGCCTAGGCGGCGCCCATACATCGTCACTTTATTTATTGCGTTTGTATTAACATGATTGGGCCCATAAATCAAATCGGCGCGGAGGTCTTCTTGCCGGGGAGCCCTCGCTGAATTAAGCTCAAAGATTGATGTCGAGCCGGCCGGATAACCCAAAGCGACTAGGCAAAAGGAGCGACGATAAACACAAGAAGGTCCCAGAGGGTGTGGCTGACGGCGATGAGGAGGACGGATCGATAGCGGAGATAAAGCGCCCCCCAGAAAAGGCCGCAGACGACGGCGGCAAGGACAAGCATGAGATTGCCGCTGCCCGCATGAATGAGGGCATAGAGAGCCGTTGATATCAGCCATCCGGCGACAGGACCGAAGAAGGACTGCCAGCGTCGCTGAAGGAATCCTCTCCAGAAGAGCTCCTCGCCGGGACCGATCAGCAAGGCCATAAGAAGGACGATCCGGAGGGGAGAAGCTCCCGCTTTAAAGCCGTAGACTTGGCCGATCCCTTTGCCGGCCAAAGGACAAAGCAGGCGGATCAATCCGTTGCCGATGAAAAATATTCCATAGAGGATCAGCGCGGAGAGGATGCCCATGGAGACCTTCCGGGCGGGCATCGATTTTATGTCGGAGAGGATCAAGCCGGAAAAAGACTTGTCCGCCGCCAGGCTCAGCCCGATGAGCAGGACGAGATTGAAGCTCATCCACCACCAGAAGTCGACGGGACCGAGGGAACGAAAAATAAAGAGAGGGATAAAGAGAACCGCGGCGAGAAGGGCGATAAGAATCGAGAGGCGCGTCTGAAAATAATTCATGATCATGGAGAAGAGATTGGCACGCTCGCTTCAGTCGTTCGCAAGAACCACAAGGCCATTATGCCGCATACTCCTCACAAAGACCGGCAGCCTACATCAATTTCAGGATGAACTGCAGCCAAAGGGCGGCCGTGCATAAAAGCCCGAAGACCAGGTTGTATTGGGCCGTGGCTCCGTCCAGGATGACGAAATCCAGAGGCTGCCGCGAGTTGTGCCTCCGCAAAGCCCTCTTCCAGAGGTGAAGGGTGCGGGGCAAGGCCAGCAGAATGACGGCAAAGGTGAACGGCATGGGGATTAGGGCCGGCGAAATAAGCCTGGGGAGCAGCATGAGCCCGAAGATGATGGCCATGGAGCCGAAGAGGAGGAATCCGTAATAAGCAAGCGATCCCCGATCGCCAAGTATCGAGGCGAATGTCTTCACCCGCCGTTCGGCGTCCGAGACCGCGTCGCGCCAGTTGTTGGCATGGAGGATGGCGATGACGAGCATCGCCATCGGCACGCTCCAGATGACCGGAATCCAGGAGAAGGTCCGCGTCTGGACGACCCAGGCGCCGAGCGAGCCCAGGATGCCGAAGTTCAGAAAGACCGCCAAGTCCCCAAAGGCATGGTATTTCAAGGCCGTGTAAAAAACGCCTATGACAAGGCCCGCCCCGCCGATGACCAACAGAACCCTCCCTGCCATCGCAACAAGGACGAGGCCGAGGGCGATGCCGAAGATGAAAAGAACGGCCGACCCGGCCGCCACGGCTTTGTCCGAAAGCCAGCCTCGGACGATCGCTCCGCTCACCGGCGTGACCTCCTTGTCCAGGCCGCGCCGGAAATCAAAGACATCGCTGAGCATATTGGCGGCCGAGTGGAGGATGACCATGGCCAGCAGGGCCAGCAGAAAACGGAATGGCTCCAGGCGGACACGGCCGATAACGACGGCCAGCGACGTGCCGAAGATGACCGGCATGGTCGAGGCGGGAAGGGCCCAAGGCCGGGCGGCGATGATCCATTTTTTTATGATGGAAGGCTGTCCTTTTGTCTCCGTCATAACTGCGCTCCTGCCGTGGACGATAAAGTCCCATTATAAAAAAGAATGGGCTTGAATAAAAGCGCGGCGGGAATATCGCGGCCGGCGTCCCTGCCCGAAGGATTCAGCGGCTTTCCGGGGGAGCTTTCCTTTTGAAGTAAAGGATGGAGTCCTTGCTGCTTCCCCAGTGGTAGCCAAGATGGAACGGCAGTTTCTTGACCTTGGTTGGGTCGGTGTAAGCTTCCTTTAGATCCTTCTGTTCGACGCCGGCAAAATCGCTGACCGGCTTGATGTATTCGCCGTAAAGCTGGGCCTCCCAGTCTTTGGCCGGAAAATACCGGTAGGGAATGCCCGTGTCGTCCTCGAGAACAAACCGGCTTTTGGTCAGGACCATGTTCCGAATGTTGGAAAATTCCTTGTAGTGCATCAGGTAGGAAGCGGATTTGACGAACGTTGTTTCAAAACGGAGATTGTCCAGATAAAGATAAAGCGGGGAATCCTTGCGGAAAGCATCATCGACGAGATCGCAGGAAAAATAATGGACCGTCCGGACCCGGTCCGAGCCGCCCGTCATGAAATCGATCCTCACGCCGTATGGACGCCGGAACCGCTTTTTGGGAACGGTAAAATCTGCTTCCAAGAGCTCTCCTTTCTCCAACAATTCGCTACGCTTGATCCCGGCAATCTTGTGGCCCGTCTTTTCCAGGAAAAAGCAGATGACGGGAAGGACGCCGTCGACTTTATCGCCGGTCAGTGTCGCGTTCATGTTTTTGGTGATGAAATAGCTCTTATGGAAGAAATCGGACAGCGCCGCCATGAGATTTCCCGTATAGTTCCCGACCTGCTGGGGCATAGCCTTTGCGAAATCAGGCAGCTTCCCGACAAACTCAAGCCCGAGCAAAACATAGGCATCAGCGTTAGGGAACAGCAAAAAGGCGGTCAGGAAGTCGGGGCCGCCGAACGGATAAAACAGGACCCTGGTCGCAGCGTTGGCCTCGGCCATCTCCGCGTCCGCCCAAGTTTTCATCGGCTGCAGCCGTTTTGTGTCGAGATCCGCCCAATTCTTTCCGAGCGTTTCAGAGAAATTTATCCATTCTGCGCTTTCCTGAAGGGTCTTCAGGGGCTCCGTCGAGCAGGGTAGGCCGCTGATGAACCTGGCCACTTCATCATAGACATTCGCTGCAGGTTGGGACGGGAAGACCTTAGCCGCCTCCTGTCCGATCAGGTGGTCCGCGAACAGGGGCGGGAAAATGGCGATGGTCACAACAGCGAGGAACAGGATGAAACGAGTCGTTCTCATGATGGCACCTATAAAGCTTTTCCCAGTCATGATAAAGGATTCTGGGCGAAATTTCCACTGGCGCGGCGCCCAGTCGGGCGGGGAAGCCCCTCCAAATTGACTGACGGATCCGCGTCCTGTTGCCGGTTTGTCTTAAGCGGTTCTTTTGATGACGACCAGGGTCCGGTCGTCGGCGGGATCGGCTTTGGCCGTAAATTCGTTCAATCCATCCAGGATGGTCTGGGTCAGGTCGAAGGCGGACGCTTTCTTGCTCTTGTGGATAATCGCGGTCAGCCTTTCGACCCCGAATTCTTCGTTGTTCTTGTTCCTGCTCTCCGTGATCCCATCCGTATAAAGAAGCAAGATGTCACCGGGGCCGATCGCCTGACTGCGCAGGTCGTACGTCATCGAAGGCAGCATGCCCAGGCACAATCCGCAGCTATCCAGGTATCCGATCTCCCCCGACTTTTTCATGAGGAACGGCGGATTGTGTCCGGCGTTGACATAGTGGAGCTGGCCCGTTTCCTTGTCCAGCTCGCAGAAGAAGAAGGTGATGAATTGGTTGATGGCCGAACTGAGGTGGACGAAATTGTTCAGCTTGACGACCATCCCCCCCAGGTCGTATCCGGCATGGACCTCGGCATGGAGGTTGGCCCGGAGGGAGGCCATGAGCAGCGAAGCGCTCACTCCTTTCCCGGAGACGTCGGCAATGGCGATGCCGAGGTGGCAGGGATCGATCGAGATGAAATCATAATAGTCCCCCCCCACCTGTTGACAGGGGATGTTCTTTCCGGCGATTTCGTAATTCTGGCAGGATGGATTCTCCTTGGGGAAAAAATTGCTCTGGATCTGGGCCGCCAGTTGCAGCTCGCGCTTCATTTTTTCCGTCTCGATCTCCTGTTCGATGCGGCGCGATTCCTCGATCTTGATGGCGGCCAGGTTGGAGAGGAAAGTCAGCAACCGGAGATCCTCGTTCGTAAAGGCATCGAGTAGGGAGATCCGGTCGGCGTAGATGATCCCGATGATCTCCGTGTTGTTCCAGAGGGGGACGCACATCGCGGAATGAATGCCCGAGTTGATGATGCTGTCCTTGGCGCTGAACCGCGGGTCGATGGCGGCGTCCGACGTCAGCACGGACAGCTGCTGTTCGGTGGCCATGCGGACGATGCTCTTGCTGACCTGGATCTTCTGGTTCTGGAAGCGCTTGTTGTCGATGCGGATGACCCGCGGGATGAGCTGGACCGGGTTGCCCTCCTTCAGCATCAAGATGCTCCTGTCCATCGGCAGGTGTTCGGAGATGATGTTCATGATATAGTCCAGGAGCTCGCTGATAGGCTTGTGAAGGACCAGGGCCTGGCTGACCTCGATCATGATGGAGGAGATCTTGTACTCGGTCCTGCTCTGCTCGATATCCCCGAGGGGCGGGAAGCCTCGGATGGTCGTCTTTGTCGGCGGCTTCTTGAGGATGGCCACGGCGGTGATGGTGTTGACGTTCGTCGTCGACGACAGGGCGTCCGTGACTTCTACGTTGGTCAGAAGGGGCTTGTCAAAAATGACCCAGACGGAGCCGACCAGGATCTCATCGCCCTTTTTGAGCTCGAGCTCGCCGGCGATCTTTTTACCGTTGACAAAGGTGCCGTTCTTGCTGCCGCTGTCCTTGACGGCATAGCCCGTCCCGATGGGGTAAATCGCGGCGTGGTGGCTTGAGCAGAAAGGATCGGGGACGAAAATCATATTGTCCGAGGACTGGCCGATGGTCACCTTCTCCGTGCCCAGGGAAATCGTGAACGATTCGCCCGATTTGGGGTAAATGTATAATGTTGGCATGCGCTCCGGTTCCCGTGCGTAAGATTATATCCCCAGAGCCAGGTTCATTTCAAGAATCCGCATTGAATCAACTAATATGTAACCGAGCGACGATCGATCGGCTGTTGAGGCCGAAAAAGGGGGAGTTAAGGGATCGTCGACGCTATGGGTCTCGGGGAGCGAACCTGATCTCCAAGAAGATCCCCCTGAGGATGACGGACTGGGAGACCAGCCGAGTGGGGTATCTGGAACTGGGCATCGACTCCGATAACGATAATGCCTTCATCAATGACCAGCTTTATCGCTACAGCCAGGACCTGCGTCCTTTGATCCGTCTGCCCTAGGTGGTTCTTTTGATGACGACCAGGGTCCGGTCGTCGGCGGGATCGGCTTTGGCCGTAAATTCGTTCAATCCATCCAGGATGGTCTGGGTCAGGTCGAAGGCGGACGCTTTCTTGCTCTTGTGGATAATCGCGGTCAGCCTTTCGACCCCGAATTCTTCGTTGTTCTTGTTCCTGCTCTCCGTGATCCCATCCGTATAAAGAAGCAAGATGTCACCGGGGCCGATCGCCTGACTGCGCAGGTCGTACGTCATCGAAGGCAGCATGCCCAGGCACAATCCGCAGCTATCCAGGTATCCGATCTCCCCCGACTTTTTCATGAGGAACGGCGGATTGTGTCCGGCGTTGACATAGTGGAGCTGGCCCGTTTCCTTGTCCAGCTCGCAGAAGAAGAAGGTGATGAATTGGTTGATGGCCGAACTGAGGTGGACGAAATTGTTCAGCTTGACGACCATCCCCCCCAGGTCGTATCCGGCATGGACCTCGGCATGGAGGTTGGCCCGGAGGGAGGCCATGAGCAGCGAAGCGCTCACTCCTTTCCCGGAGACGTCGGCAATGGCGATGCCGAGGTGGCAGGGATCGATCGAGATGAAATCATAATAGTCCCCCCCCACCTGTTGACAGGGGATGTTCTTTCCGGCGATTTCGTAATTCTGGCAGGATGGATTCTCCTTGGGGAAAAAATTGCTCTGGATCTGGGCCGCCAGCTGCAGCTCGCGCTTCATTTTTTCCGTCTCGATCTCCTGTTCGATGCGGCGCGATTCCTCGATCTTGATGGCGGCCAGGTTGGCGAGGAGCGTCAGCAGCCGGAGATCCTCGTCGGTGAACGCATCGAGCAGGGAGATCCGGTCGGCGTAGATGATTCCGATGATCTCCGTGTTGTTCCAGAGGGGGACGCACATCGCGGAATGAATGCCCGAGTTGATGATGCTGTCCTTGGCGCTGAACCGCGGGTCGATGGCGGCGTCCGAGGTCAGCACGGACAGCTGCTGTTCGAAGGCCATATTGACGATGCTCTTGCTGACCTGGATCTTCTGGTTCTGGAAGCGCTTGTTGTCGATGCGGATGACCCGGGGGATGAGCTGGACCGGGTTGCCCTCCTTCAGCATCAAGATGCTCCTGTCCATCGGCAGGTGTTCGGAGATGATGTTCATGATATGGTCCAGGAGCTCGCTGATAGGCTTGTGAAGGACCAGGGCCTGGCTGACCTCGCTCATGATGGTAGAGATCTTGTGCTCGGTCCTGATCTGCTCGATATCCCCGAGGGGCGGGAAGGCCCGGATGGTCGTCTTCGTCGGCGGCTTCTTGAGGATGATGTCTCGGAACGGGATGATGGTGTTGACGTTCGTCGTCGACGACAGGGCGTCCGTGACTTCCACGTTGGTCAGAAGGGGCTTGTCAAAAATGACCCGAACAGAGCCGACGAGGATCTCATCGCCCTTTTTGAGCTCGAGCTCGCCGGCGATCTTTTTGCCGTTGACAAAGGTGCCGTTCTTGCTGCCGCTGTCCTTGACGGCATACCCCGTCTCGATGGGGTAAATCGCGGCGTGGTGGCTTGAGCAGAAAGGATCGGGGACGAAAATCATATTGTCCGAGGACCGGCCGATGGTCACCTTCTCCGTGCCCAGGGAAATGGTAAAGAAGTCGCCCAATTTGGGATAAATATACAGTGTCGGCATCCGATCCCGTTCCTCAATAAGGATTATATCTCTAGAGACAGGTCTATTTCAAGAAAGTTCCGACTTTTCCAGGGCCTTGAGGAACTTTTTGGCGCTTCGGGCCTTGTCTTCGAGGGGGATATCGTCGATGAGGGGCAGCAGCGCTTCCTTGATTTCTTTCTTGAGCATGTTGTCCAGGAGCTCGATGGAATAATCGATGGATTTCCTCGACCCGGAACAGATGTTCTGGTAGGCCCGGATCATATCGTCATGGGCATAGACCAGGCTCAACAGCTCAAAGATCTGCTTGAGCGCCCGGCCGAAATTCTTCTCCAAATCCTCGGCCAGGACGGCCCGTTGCTTGTCTTTCTTAAAATCATTGAACTCGATGAGAAGGAGGTAGCTTTTTTTGATCAGCCGGCGGATCTGAGGCAGGACCTCTCTATCCCGAAATTCGACCCGGGGATGGAGGGATTTCATCTTGTACATGGCCTCGATCATCTCGGCTTCGACATCCTTATGGCCCTTCGGCAGTTCCGTCGCCAGCAGGTCGGCTGCTCTTTGATGTCCGATCCGGGCTAGGATATCCGGGATAGCCTTGCGGATCACGATATCCACGTCCGGGTCCACTAGGTAGTCCCGCAAAGTTCCGGTGATCGCGCCGCCGTAGGCGATGAGCGTTTGAACGGCCGCCTCGCGGAGGGCCGGTCTTGTCAGGTGGGGGACGATGAGAGGAACGAACTCCCGCTTTTTCTGCTTGCCGGCGCTCTCCATGGCGTACCGGACGACTTCCGGAGACTCATGGGTCAGGAGCTTGGCCAGGTTCTGGATCAGCGAGGACGAGGGATCCATGATACCTAGGACCTTGGCCACTTCCATCTGGGAGACCTCGTGCTCCGCGCTCATGCCGCTGGTTACTTTGGCGATGTGCTCTTTCATCAGCTCCTGGTACACGTCCATGGACATGATCTCCCGGATCTCAGCATCCAGGCTTTCTTCTTCGAGAGCATCGTCCATGGCCGGGACAAGTGCTTCTCCATCCAGTTCCAGGAGCGTATCCAACGAGCAGGCCTGCACTTCTGAAGACTTGAAGGCAAGAATTTTCTTAAGCTCCGGGCTGATCTTCTCGTTCTTGATCAGGTCGAACATGTTCATGGCGTATAGGACAGAACTGCGCTGCCGGCTCTCGAGCGTGTCAAAGACGAGCTTCGTCATGTCGACATCGATCTTCTCCGCCACGAACTTGTCGGCATCGGGCCATTTGACCCTCAGGTTCTTCCTTACGATTCCCACATATTCTTTGATGATCAGGAGGCACAGGATGACCCAGACGAAAATAAAAGCCAGAGTGAGTACTCCGATCGCCCTCATGGAGCGCATGGGTGCCGATGTGATTGTCTTCTCCAAGGCAAAGCCGAACGCCCCCAGGATCAAGAGAAGGACGGCAGCCAGCCCATCGGCCAGCTTATTGATGAACATATCGATGAAAACCTTGGCCTTGTACTTGATATCGGGAGGAATCGGAATATAGAGAAGTTCCCGCGTAGCTTGGCTGAAGGTGTGAGTCAAACTTTTGTCCGCCCCTTTGACCAGCACAGCCCAGGCCATGATGCCGGCCCAGGGGACAAAAAACAACGAGCCGACGCCCAGCATCAAAACGGCGGGCGAGACGAGGAGGGCGACCCGGATGCCGAAATTCTTCAAAACCCGGCTCGTCAGCAGCACGTTCAGAAGATAAGATACAACGAGCAGCCCCGCCGAAAACGTCCCCATGAAGATCGTCTTTTTTTCGGGGCTTGAGAATGTCTCCTGCACGGCTACGAGGAATTGGCTGTCGGTGAGCGTTGAGACGATAAAACCGGTTAACATCATCCCGCTCAAGATGACCAGGTAGCGGTGTTTGACCAAAATTTTGAGGCTTTGGATATAGCCGACTTTCTGTTTTTTGAGGACGCCTTCAGGACGCTCTGCCTCCTTCGCCACGTCCGGAGAGGTGATGGGCACCTCCTGGACCAGCCATAGACAGAGGGCTAAAAAGCCCGGACACAAGAGGACAAGATTGTGCGTTCCCAGGGGCTTTGCTAAAAATATGGCCAGGAGCGAACCGACGATTCCGCCCAGCAGACCCCCGTTGACGAAAAAGCCGATCAGTCGTCTGGCCTGCCGGGGCTGCATGAGGTCGTTGATCAGGATCCAGAATTGCGTGACGGACGTGGCCAGAAAAATGTCCGACCAAATCCAGTAGATCGTATACACGCCTTCCCAGATCTGTCTTTTATGCCCGAGATCAAACAAAAACCAGAACAGAAACAGGCAGACGATAAAAAAGGCCAGGCTCAAGGAAATGTACCGCCTCCGGTTGAGCCGCTGGAGGAGCCGCGAATTCAGGGACACAACAACGCCCATGACAAGGGCAGTCATCAAATAAGCGTAGGGCAGTCGGCGGGCGCCCGCGTGCTCCAATAACAGGGACGTTTTGACCGCTTTGATGACATAGGCCGAGGATGTGATCAGAAAAAAATGGAAAAACATTCGCAGGGCAACCCGCGCTTCTTCGGGCTTGACGTCGACAAGACGCCTGAGCAGTCTATAAGCCGGCCCTTCTGACATATTTCCTCACGGGTTCCTATTCGCGGTCGTGAAATCCTCCAAAACTGGAAAAATGAGGTCCCTCATCTCTTTGTCTAGCGTATAGTCGAGAAGCTCCAGGGCATAGGCTACGGAATCCTTGGTCCGGACCTGGATGTTCTGATAAGCCCTGAAAATATCCTCATGAGAATAGACCAGCCCCAGCAATTTGAAGATATTGATCACAGCCGACGGCTTTTTCTCATGGGTATAATGGACGACTTCCTTGACGATGAGCATCCTGACGGCTTCTACGGAAACCGGAAGATTCGGTGTGCGCGATCGGATCTTGTCCAGGGCATCGATGAGGTCGGATTGCAGCTCCTCCTGGCCTCCCGCCAGCGCCTGGAGAAGGAACTCGGCCACGTCCGGCGTTCCAATCCCGGCCAGGACCGATGTCACCGCCTCTCGGACGGCCGGGGGCTCGGCCGGGTCTTCTAGATAATCGCCGAGCATCCCGATAATCTTGGCCCCATACTTCTCCAGGGCTGCCCCGGCATCTTCTCGCGTCGATGGATCGGCCAATTTCCGGATCAACAGAGGCACATACTCTCTAGCTTTGAACTTCGCGGCGGCTTCCATGGCATAGCGGCCGACTACGGGCGATTCGTCCCGGAGGAGATCATCAAGCTTCCCCGTCAGGGGCGAACGGGCATCCATCAGGCTGATCGCTTTGGCCAGTTCCATTTTGGCCGTCTCGGCGTCCTGCCCTTTCTCCTGGATGACCTTATCGGCAAAACCATTCATCAATTGCTGGTATGATTCGAGTTCCATAATCTCCTGGACTTCTTTCTGGAGGACTTCTGCCGGCAGTTCCTCATCTACGCGGACGGTCCAGGGCGACTCCTCGGCCTCCATCAGAACGCCCAAGGAGGCGACCCTGACTTCATCCGACTCGTATCCGACGAGTTTCTTGATCTCCGGGGAGAGCTTGTCTTTTTTCAGGAGGTCGTAAAGGTGCATGGCGTACAGGTCGGGACTCCGCTTTTTGCTCTCGAGCGTATCAAAGACGAGCTTCGCCGTTTCGACATCCATGGCCCGATCGACGATCCGATCGCCCCGCTCCCATTCCTTCCCCAGTTTCTCTTTGACCGTGCTGACATATTCTTTGCTGACCTTGAGGTTCAGGGCAATCCAGGCCAAAAGAAAGAAGGCCGAGACCACGCTGACAACTTTGATATTGGGGTCCTTTGGGTTGGTCAGATGAAAAATGACCAGGAGGATCATAGCCCCGGCCGTCTTGGAAAATCGGTTGAGGAACATATCGATAAAAACTTTGCCCTTGTATTTTTTCTCCGCTGCTACAGGAACATACAGGAGCTCCCGGGCCGACTGGTTGACGGAATAAGAAAGGCTTTTATCGCTCCCTTTGATTAAAATGGCCAGCACGATCCCCGCCAGGACAAAAAATCCAAGGCATAACAGAAGAAGAATGGCCGGATAAATCATCAGGGGCAGCCTGATCCCGAAGCGCTTGACCAGGTTGCTTGTCATCAAGATTTGGAAGAAAAACGAAAAGACGAGCAGGCCGGCCTGGAACAATCCAAAAAACGCGGCCAAGTTGGCCTTCAAATGAGGATCTTGGTTGATGTAACTTTTAGATTGCACATCGATAAACGTCGAAACGATTTGGGTCAAGATGACGACGGCGGCGAGGAGCGTCAAATAACCGTCTTTGCGGACCGTATCGAAGCAGACTTTAAAACCTGCCTGCTCTGTGTCCCTCACGAACGAACCTTTTTTTGGGGCATTGATAGAGATTGCGCCCTGCGCTTTTTTCTGCCAGACAAAAATGGCGCGCACGACGAAAGTGCAGGCCACCAGCAAGGCTATGACAAGGATTAAAAGTTCATACTCCTCATCCGGCTTGGCGAGGCGCCAAGTCGCGACGCCCCCGGCAATCCCACCTAGAATCCCGCCGCTGCCGAAGAAACCGATCAACCTCTTCGCTTCGCGCGGGTTGAAAATGTCATTCATGACCATCCAGAATTGGGTCATGATGACGACGGCAAAAACGTTGGCCCACATATAGTAAACGATGGGCAGCCAGTTACCGGCGTTCGGAAAGGACAGAAAAAAGAGGAAGGCTGTTCCGATGAAAAAAGCAAGGCTGAAGGAAATCAAGCCCTGCCGGGAAATCCTGGCCTGCATTTTGGAATGAAGAGAGACAACAAACCCAACCAGCAAGGCCGTGGCATAGGCATAGGGCAGGTTTTGGACTCCGGGCCCGTCGAGATAACTCTGATCGCGGACGGCCTTGATAATGGTAAACGGCGCTGTGATCAGGAAAAAATAGGAGAAAAGCAGGAGGGCGATCCGCTCTTCGCCGGGCTTGATATCGACGACGCGGGAAAGAATCCGGGTCAGGCGGTTCTTCGCCATCGAGTGACTCAAGGCCTCAGGTCAGAGACGGCTAATCCTTAAAAAAGCTTTGGAGTGCGGTTTCTTCGTCCTCGACGATGTCCAGAACTTTGGTCAGCATGGTGACCTGGAAGACGAGGAAGAGCTTCTTGGAAATCCGGGCCAGTTTGAGCTTTCCGCCGAGGTTGTGGGTGGAAATGTAACTGGCCAGGATTTCGCCGACGCCGAAGCTGTCGATGAACTCCACTTTGTCGAAATTGAGCAGGATGTGCTTTTTCCCCGTCTCCAGCTGGTCCTTGACGAGTTGATGGAGCGTCACGTCCGTGATGTCGGACCTCTTGATCTCCCCTTCGATGTCGAAGATCACCACGCTGTTCTTTTCCCGTTTGTTGATGATCATGGATTTCGCTTCCTAACTAGCTTTTATCAAAAGCCTATCTGAAAGTCAACTCGGCGGGAAGGGCAGATCACAGCCTCCTCCGGATCTTATCCGTTTCGCCGACGAGGATATAATCCTTGTCCGCCTGATCCAATAATTTGCCGGCCTCTTCATATTCCTGCCGGGCTTTCTCCAAGTTTCCTTTTTGGAGATGGATTTTCGCCAGGCTGATATGGGCGGCGGCATAATCGGGATTATAGAGATAGGCCTCATCGAGCAGGGCCAGGGCTTCAGCCGGACGGCTCAGGCTGTTCAAGGTCTCGGCATATTCATTGAAAAAGAAGGCGCAGTTGAACATGGAGCTCCTGTAGCCCATCCTCTTCCACATCCTCTTTCCTTCCTCGATATTCCTGAGAACGCCGTTGAGGTCCCCCCGCCCGGCCGCCTCGAGGATCGTCAGGTGGACATAGAACTTGTAGATGGGGAAAAAGTTCGTCGCGCTCACGCCGTTCTGGACGATCTTTTCCTTCATCCGGCCGATTTCCCGGCGGAGCGTCTGGCCGTCGCCTCTCTTGGCCGCGATGACGCCCGTAAACCAGGAGGGCAGCCAGGGCGCCTCATCCAGATTGCGGCTGAATTGTTGTTGAGAATAATAGTCTCTCAGTGGGGCCAACTTTTGGAGACACTTGTCGGGACTCCCCTTTAAAAATTCGATATACGCCGCATAAAATGAGGAGCTCATCTTCGCGCTTTCGAGCTTGGTGACCGACTCCTGCTGCCGAAGGGCCGCCAAGGCTTTGGACAAAGCCCCCTTAAGGATATAGTTGCGGGCCATACTTCCATAAAGGTAGTCCAGGCTCGGGCTCAGTTCGGCTCCCTGCTGGAGCGCGCTGAGCGATTCATCATACCGGCCGGCCAGCCTGTATCCGGCCGCCAGGCTGTCATAGGCGTTGGCCGTTTGGTCCATTTGAACATATTTTTTGAAATGCTCCTCGGCGAGTTTGTGGTTGCCGATCCAGGCATAACAGTAGGCGATATGGTTATGGGCCGGCGAGTAGTTGGGATCAAGCTCCAGGGCCCTGGTATAATGTTTAATGGCCTCATCGGCGTCGCCGCAGTGAAAATAGGACTCGGCGAATTCGTAATGATATTCCTTCCTGAAAGGAAATTCCTCCGTCAGCTTCCCAAGAAACTGCCGCTCCTCTCTCGGCTTGGAATCGATGCGGGCCAGCAGGGCCTGAAGCCTCAGCAGGTCGGTTTCGATCAGGCGGTCCTTTTTGGCCAAGGCCGTTTCGAGATTCTTTCTGGCGCTCTCCCGGTCGGACCTGAAGACCAGGACATCGGCCAGCCTGAGATGGGCCAGGCTGAAATCGGGATCATTCTCCAGGGCGGTCCTGTATTCAAAATAGGCCGGGGCCGCATCCAGCTTGCGCCAAGCTTCCTCTCCTTTGAGAAAATGATCCAGCGCATCGCGATTCGATGTCGAGATCTGGGCCGCCGTCCGGTTGCCCTCGATCGGCCCCACGATTCCTTCCGAATGGTCGGAGATGAAGGCATGGATCTTCTCGACCTGGTCCGTGATGAAATCGAGGTATCCTTTACAATCGAACCTGCTTCTCGAGAATTTTTCTCGCACCTTTAACAAAATCGAGATCTCAAAACCCCCCGTCACTTTGGGAACAACCTCTCCGCTGATCATGAGATAAGGATTTCTCGGCTTCGCCTCCGTCACTTGAGTCCGCTTTTTATAGATGAGGACATCCTCGGGCACATAAATATTCCAACGGCTGGAAGCGGCCAAAGAGCGATGGACAAGAAACTCGATCAGGTTTTGCTGGACCTCGGGAGAGCCGGAGGGAACCCACTCCAAGGACATGAAATTCTCATAATGGCTCGGCGGCGCCGGCCGGAGATCTTTCCATATCACGTAGGCGCCGATCACCAGGAGGCAGGCCAAGACGGCCACGGCAGGCCATCTCCTGGAAACTTTGGAAATCGGCCCAGTCCGGAGCGCTTTTGGCTTGACTCCTCCGATCTCCCCTGTCGATGTTATGCTCTCTTCGACTCGGGCTAAATCTTGGCAAAGCCCAGCGGCGCTTTCGTACCGCCTCGCCTTCTCTTTCTCCAAGCATTTCATGATGATGCGGTTCAGATTTTCTGGAACTTGGATATTGAACTTTCGCGGCTCCGTCGGGATCTCGTTCTTTTGTTTTAAAGCCACACTGAGGGCCGTATCGCCGCCGAAGGGGACCCGGCCCGTCACCATCTCATAAAGAACGACGCCCAGAGAATAAAGGTCCGTCCGCGGGTCGGGCTCCTCTCCCTCGACCTGCTCCGGCGCCATGTAATCCGGCGTCCCGATGATTGCCCCGGCGTCGGTGAGGCCTTTTGCCATGAGCGAACGGGCGATGCCGAAATCCATGATCCGGACATGGCCCTCCTGGTCGATCATGATGTTTTGGGACTTGAGGTCCCGGTGGATGACGTCCAGCCGGTGGGCTTCCGACAAGCCCTGGCAGATCTGCTGGCCGATGAAGACCGCTTTTCCCATGGTCAGCGGCCCGATCCTCCGGATCAGGCTTTTCAAGTCCTCGCCGGGGACGTATTCCATCGTGATGTAGTGGGTGTCGTTCTCGTCCCGGCTGAGATGGTACATCCCGCAGATATTCTTGTGGGATATTTTGCGGGCCAATTTAAGCTCGTTTCGGAAACGCTCGATGATCCTCTCGTCCTCGGCGATCTCGGGCTTCAGGATCTTGAGGGCCACAACCTCATGGATCTCTTTGTCGAGGACCTTATAGACGCGCCCCATCCCCCCTTTGCCCAAGTCCTCGATGACCTGGTACCTCTTGGCAAAGGTTTCGCCCATGGTGAGCTCTTTCAGGGGAATCCTGAGAGTCTTTGTGTGAGAGGCCCGCTTCTCGCCCGTCTTTCTCGTCGGCTTCAACCGGGCGCCGCAACTCCCGCAAAAAAGTGTGTCATCAGGATTTTGGGATTGGCACTTGGGACACTCCATCTTCATCTCATCCCGGCTTCTCGTTTGATGTCAGGCTGCCGCATTTGAAAAACTCAGGACATAAAAAATATCGAATGATCGCTCCCGCGCCTGAGAAAAGTATGATATGCCAAAGCGGATGGCCCGACCCTCTCACGGGGTCGCTTTTTTCGCGGATTTTTTCTTGGGGAGATCCGCAAAAGTGTTAATGCGGACCTCATACCCCTCGCGGATCGGCGGCTTTCCGGGGGGGAAAAAAGTGAGGAACTTCACCAGCTGTTCTTGGTAAAAGAGATTTTCCTCGTTGGCGATGGCATCCTTCTCGCTTTTCCAGAATGTGATCGAATTCCCTTTTCCCGTCTTGCGGTCGACCAAGAGCAAATCTCCGCAGTAACCTTTCTGCTTTTTGGCGTCGGGGATGAAGCTTTTTCGATAGCGCTTGACCCCTTCCTCAATCCGGTCCGGGTAGACATGGATAATCGTGATTCGGGCATACATAGTTTTCCCCTCCTTTCGTCCTTTTCCAAAAAAGGCTCGTTACGATCATAGCCGGGCAATCTCATCCCTGATGGCAAGCACGAACAGACTCAATATATCGCGTCAAAGGAGACAAGTCTAGAGGGTAGTCAAGCGTTTCTTGGCATCGGCAATCTTCGGTAAGCCGGCGTCGGAAGGATTATCGAAGTGACATTTCCGGCATTTCATTGCGACCTTCATTTTTGCCAACCGGGTTCTGTAAAAAGCATAACAATTTTCATCAGGAGAGTCAAATCCATTCTCCTCCGGGCAAGCATCTTCGTTTGTGTGATTTTCTATCAGTGCCGGAATCGCCCCCGGGCCCCTGGGGAACCAGTCCCGTCGTTTCCCCCCTCGAAAACCCGACGGGGCCCCCCTCCGCTAGGGGGCCTCGGGGGGCGATTCCGACACGTCTTTGAAATCACATATTTGGAGATGCTACTCTCCAACGGCAATCGATCACCTGTCGGCAGGATACATTGCCTCGTCCTTCCGGTCCGCCGAGAAGGGTTTAGAGAAGTCTCGAGGATTCCCTGAATTCCTCTTGACTAAATCTTGGGTTGAATTAATATTACGGTGTGAATCAATTCCGCTTGGCCTGGAGGTCGAGAAAGATATTGCCCAAAAAACCCGAACGTTCCAGCTTCAATAAAAGATTTTCCCCCAAATCGAGAGCTTGTTTTGCGCTCCTTCTTTGTCTATTCATCTCCAGCTCTCTCTTTCTAGCAGCTTTTCTGTCGAGGGCGGAATCGACGCCCGCCCGTCCGGCCTTCTATCCACCGTCGGCCAGCCCCGGGGAAGCGACGCCCGTCCTTCCGGCCGTCTCTCCTCCCCCGCGCGCTTCGGGAAACCGGGAGTGCATCTGGGAGGGAGTGGAAAAAATCATCGCCATTGGTGATCTCCACAGCGACTATGAGCACTTTATAACGATCCTGAAGCACAAGGAAATAGGCCTTATCGATGATAATCTTCACTGGATCGGTGGGAAAACTCACCTGGTTCAGATCGGCGATATCATGGACCGCGGGACGGAGCGCGAGGACCGGGCCAAGGATATTTTTGACCTCATCAAAAAACTTGAAAAAGAGGCTGCCGCGGCAGGCGGCATGGTCCACATGCTCATCGGTAACCACGAAGAAATGAATATAACGGGTATTGCTCTTCAGTATGCAGAATATGTGACCGTGCAACAATTTAAGGATTTCCTCCCCGAAAAGTATAGAAAGGAAAGAGAGCGGGAATTCAGGAAGAGGACGGAGGACGGAGGCGATATCGAAGCCGAATGGAAGAAGCTGATGGCTGACGACGAAGCCAAGATCCTCTACGTTGAGAATTTCAACCTGCTGTACGGCCGGTGGATCGCCGAAGAACACAACGCGGTCATCAAAATCAACGACACCGTCTTCGTCCACGGCGGGATCGGCGAAAAATACTCCGCCATGCCGCTCAAGGATATCAACAATCTCTACTACGTGGAGTTCCAAAAATGGTTCCGCGGGGAAAGCTTCAGGCCGAAAATATTGTGGGCAGATGATAGTCCTCTTTGGTTCCGCGATCTGGCCACGTGGCGCGATCCGCTCTATACATCTCAAGTCAATCAGATACTCGCCAACCTCGGAGCCAAGCGAATCGTCATCGCTCACACGCCGATCATCGAGAAAAACATGGTCAATCGGTTCGGCGAAAAGGTATGGGTGATCGATACGGGAATATCAAGGATTTATAGAGGATTCCTGAGCGCCTTGATCATCGAGAACGAACATATCAGAAGTTGGCGTAACGAGTATTAACCTTGACCATCAAGACAAAGAATCTTTCTATCAGGGGGGAAAATTATGGTTAGAGAAATTTTGTTCATTCCGGCCATTCTTAGCTTTTTCATGCTCGGGAATTTCAGCTCTTTGATCGTGATCGATCAAGGAATCTATCAACAAAAAGAGCTGGAGGCTTTCCTGAAGACCGCCAAAGTCGTCGATATCGAGATAGGCGGTTTGGGCGGACGAAATGAGCCCTGGCGAATCACTCTCAACGCCGGGAAAACAACGCGGAAGGCAATCTTCAAGTACCAGGACCGTCCCGCACCGGGATTCTTTCCTGTCAGTTACAAACGAGAAATTGCTGCCTATGAGCTGACCAAGCTTTTCCATATGGACATCGTTCCTCCTGTCGTCGAAAGAGAAATTATAAGAAAGAATGATTCCCCCCGGAAGGGTTCGCTCCAAATCATGGTCGAAGGCTGCGTCACGGAAATGGACAGAAGGGCGAGGAAATTGGAACCACCCGATGCTAAGGCGTTTGAAAACGCGATGGAAGAACTTAATGTCTTCGAAAACTTGACCTGCTGCCCGCGCGATCTGAAAGATATTCTGGTCCACAAAGATACCTGGAAGGTCTGCCGGGTGGATTTCATGGAAGCCTTCGACACGCTCTCGGAACTCCTGCCGGGGACCACGATCAGCCGCTGCTCCAAACGGCTGTATCAAGGCCTTCAGCTGGAGCCGAAAATCATCGAGACCGCCATGAAGCCCTATCTTACCGTCAAAGAAATCCAAGCCCTACTCGACCGGCGAAATACGATCCTCGAAAAGCTCCAGATCCTGATCAAGGACAAGGGCGAACCAGCCGTACTATTTGATATAAAGCCTTAAGAACAAAAAGGTAGACGGCGTTTTTTTGAATCTGTAAACAAGGAGGGATCCATGGAATCGAGCATGCAAGGAATGAAGCCGGCGGCAACGCCATCCCCGAATATCTTTTACCGCCTGTTTCGGCTAATCACGATCATTCATCCGGCAGAAGTCACCAAAGCCCTGCTCATGTTCATCAACAGCTTCCTCATCATGTTCGGCTATTACCAAATCAAGCCCATCCGCAGCGGCCTCCTTCTCGCCGCCCACCCGCCGGAAATTCAGAGCTACCTGGCCATCCCCCAGGCATTCCTCCTCATCTTCGTGGTCAAGGCTTTCGCCAAGATCGCTTCCCGCTATCCACGGCATATTCTGATCACTTTTGTCACCCTCTTCTGTATCTCCAACCTCATCTTGTTCAACATCATGAATTGGGCCGGCGTTCCCGTTTCCTGGATGGGCATTATCTTTTTCATCTGGATCGGGATGTACAACCTGCTCATTCCCGCCCAGTTCTGGGGATTCGCCAACGACATCTACAGCGAGGAGGAAGGAAAGCGTCTCTTCCCCATGATCGCCTTCGGCGCCTCCCTTGGGGCTGTCATCGGCCCCCTCGTGGCCCAGATGCTCCTCCCGCCCAAGAAGCTCCTCGTGGCCGAGGGAATCCACGGAGCCAAGAGGCTCATTCCTTACTTCGGGTCGTACGGGATGATGCTGGTCACTTCGGGTGTTCTTGTCCTCTGTATTCTCATGACTTGGATAATCCATCGCCGGGATGTCCGCGAGGACGCCGGCGCGGCTATGGCCGTGGGCGCGCCGAAAATCAAGGAGCAGCCCCTGGATAAGAGCGGCGGATTTCGCCTGATCTTTAAAAGTCGCTACCTCCTTCTCATCGCCATCGTTATCGGCCTCTACAACTTTATTAACGCTCTTGGCGAATTCATGTTCAGCTCCCTCCAGCAGAAGGTGGCCCTCCGGGTCCTGGGGACGGCGGCCACGGGCGGGGTGGACCTCCAGAACTACATCAGCGCAGCCTTTGCCGGTTACCAGTCCCTGGGCAACATCATCGGCCTAGTCATCCAGCTTTTCCTCGTCTCCCGCATCTTCCGCTGGGTGGGCATCGGCGGCGCCCTTCTCTTCCTACCCATGATCTCGTTGGGCGGCTATGGATTCGCCACGTTCGGCGCGTCGCTCCTCCTGATGAAGTGGATCAAATCCGTCGAAAACGGGACGGATTATTCACTGATGAAGACGGCAAGGTCAGCGTTATTCCTGATCACCAAGCGGGAGGAAAAATATAAGGCCCAGGCGGCTATTGAGACATTTTTTGTCCGGGGCGGGGACACCCTGACCGCCGTCATCGTCTGGCTCGGGACGTCTGTCCTGGCCCTTTCCATCGAAGGCTTTGCCGTCGTCAACGTCGCCAGCATCCTTGTCTGGATCACGTTGACCGTCCTCATCATCCGCGAGTACAAAAAGAAAAAAGGAGAAGCCGCGGCCAATCCCATATCATAGTCCATCTTGAAGATCGTGCGGCCGATAAAGCTGACGGGGCAGCCGGCCCAACTGAATCGATCCTAAGCAGGCAGAAAAGAAGAATAGCCTATTTTGTTTTCCTCAGATCCTTGAGCTTCAAGATTCCCCCCGAGTCCTGGCAAATATAAATATAGCCCTGATTATCCCAGGCGATGCCTTCCTGGTCATTCCCGGGGAAGGCATATTCTTTGACCAACTTCCCTTCCAGCGTGATCTCGAGGAATAAATTGTCCGAGTCGCTGACGATGTTCAACAACCCCGTTTTCGAGTCATAATAGAGGGCCGCCGGGTCCCGCATCTGAAATGGCAGAACGCGAAGAATCCTGGCTTCCGCTTCGTTGGCCCGGCTTGTTTTAATGGGGACATACAGCTCCATGATACAGGCAGGATCCTCCTGGTTCCCTGCATAAAAAGTTCCTCCTTCAGGGTGGCCCGAGTTCGGGACAAAAACCAAGGCCTCGATCCCGTTATCGTATTTGTCCACCTGCTTCTGGAGGAAACCCGGATTTCCCTGGTACGCCCGATTGATGGGAAACCGGCGCCTGACCTCTTTTTTGTCCGGATCGAATTCCAGGATCACGTCATCGCCTTCGATGATGATATAAAGAAGGCCGGACGAAGGGTCGACCGTCACGTCCTCCAGGTCACTGGGTACCTTCTGGCGAAAGACCGGAGTGCCGTCGGTTTTGACCTCAAAAATCTCGCCTTCATCGCTGACGATGAAGAATGTCTGTCGTTGAGGGTGAAAGCATATGCCTGACGGATCGATAATATTCTGCCGGTCCCAATTGGCCTGTGGGGTAAAACCCGGGCTCCCCGGCCATTGACAAGGGAAGGGGATAGCGGGCGCCTGTTTCGCAGGCAGGCAGCTCCCCGTCAGAAGGAGGACGATGAAGCCTAGATATTTCGCTCTCATGACGCCAAGGCCGGATCAAGGCCGGACAAGCAGAACCGTCAATTTACAACAGCCGAAACACCCTGTCAACGCCCACGGAAAATTTCATTTGATTTTCGGCCCATTCCTTATTAGTATATATTCAGAAAAATGGAAGGGGAGAATGTGACATGAAAGGTCGCCCCGGAAAAAACAAGATCATTCTGGCGCTCTCTCTCTTGGCCATCGGGGGAGCGGGTTTTTTTGGCCGCGGCCAGTTCACGCCGACCGAGATCGCCCAGAGAGAGCAGTGGGAAGAATTCTTAAAAACGGCCGACATCGTCAAATCCGAGCTGATCGGAGAGGGCGTCACCAAGCCCTGGAAGCTGTTGCTCAAGAAAGGGGCGATCGAGAAAAAGGCCGCCTGGAAAAATCCCGAGGAAAAACAAGGGGATTTCGTCGATAGTTGGAAATATGAAATCGCGGCCTATCGTCTGGACAAGCTCATCGGCCTGAACATGGTTCCCATCACGATCGAGAGGGAATTTAAGGGAAAAAAGGGAGCCTTGTCTCTATGGGCCGACAGTAAATACAGCCTTCTGGACATCATGGAAAACAAAATCCGGATCCCCGATTGGGCCCTGAAGCAGACGGACGACACGAAATACATCACCCGGTTCTGGGACAGTCTGATCGCCAATGACGACCGGACGCAAGAGAACGTCCGCTACACGGAGGATTGGCGGACGATTCTCATCGATCACTCCCGCGCCTTTCGATCGTCCAAGGAAAACAAGGAAAAACTCATGTTCGGGGCGAACGGGATTAAAAGAAAGGACGACGGCAGCCCTTTTCTCATCCAGCGGGTCCCTCGCGCCCTTTTCGAAAAAATCAAAGCCCTGGATCTCGCCGGCCTCAAACAGGCGGCGGGACCCTATTTGACCGCTCAAGAGGTTGAAGCGATCATCGCCCGCGAACCGCTCCTCATCAAAGAGATCGGGGAGATGATCAAGAAAAACGGGGAAAAGAACGTTCTTTATTAAATTAAGGAAGAAGAAAGGAGTGTTGGACATGAGAAAGAAACTGGCTTTTCTCTTCGTCTGCTGTTTTCTCGGTTTCTTCGCCCAGGCCTTTGCCCAATTCCTGCCGGAAGAGGTCGCCGAAAGACCGAAATGGGAAGAATTCCTCAAGACGGCAGAGATCGTCGGCCAGGTGCAGCTGACCGGGCCGGATTCTGTTACGAATCCATGGAGGCTCACCCTGTCCAAGGACGGGGTCACCAACGACGCGATCTGGAAAAACATAGAAGGCATGCAGAAGGGATATAAAGAAGGCTGGAAGTATGAAATCGCGGCCTACCTCTTCGATAAATATCTCGAGCTGAATATGGTGTCTCCGACCGTTGAGAAGGAGTTCCGCAGAGACCGAGGCTCGGCGCAATGGTGGATAGAAAGCGAGATGAGCCTGAAGACGAAAAACGAAAAAAATATCAAAACCCCCTCGATCAAGGTATTCTCCTGGAACCGGGCGACTTTCCTTCACCGGTTTTTCGACAACCTGATCGGGAACGAGGACCGGCACGCCAATAACATTCGCATCACCAAGGACTGGCGGATGATCCTCATCGACCACTCCCGCTCGTTCCGGACTTCCAAGAAATTCACCCAGGAGCTGATCTATACCGAAAAGCACAAGGAAGGCCCGAAGCTCATGAAGGAACTCCCCAGGGCCATGGTGGAAAAAATCAAAGCCCTGAATCATGACGTCATCAAGGGCTTTGTCGGGGACACTCTGGACGAGGATGAGATCAACGGAGTCCTGAAGCGGCGGGACCTCATCCTGAAGGAAATCGATAAGCTGATCAAGCAGTTCGGCGAAGAGAACGTCCTATATTGACTTGACCTTTTTCATCAGGGTCAGGACGTTCTGTCCTTTCCGGCGCTGGTAATCGAACCCGTCCATGAACGTCCGGGAAAGATAGATTCCCAAACCGCCTTTCTGTCCGGCTCTGATGATATCCTCGATGTCCGGCTTCTGGGCCTGGGTGGGGTCAAAAGGAATCCCGCTGTCGCGGATTTCCAGGTAGATCCTGTCGCTGTCCAGCCAAATATCGATATGGATTTCACCCTTCTCCTCTGGATAGGCATAGAGGATGATATTGGTGCATATTTCGACGAGCGACAAGTCCAACTTGAAGAATTCTTCTTCGGAGAGAGCCAGGCCGCGGACAGAGTTGCGCAAAAACTCCCTGGCCCGGTCGATTTCGGCCAGCTGGGCGGCAATGGTGAAGGACTCCATGGGAAGCCGTTTCATCCCGCTCAAATTTTAGCAAATCAAGGCCGATTAATCCACTAAATATAATGAGGGCCCTGCTCATCATAACCCAAAATTGCCGATGGAAACGCCCGACGGGTCCTGTCGCGGTTCACCCCCGGCGCCCCTCGCGGACTATCGTGGTTATTCTGAGGCAGAAAGTCAGCCGCATCAAACGCTCGGGGTGGCGGGGGGCCCCCGAACCACGCCACCCGTCGGGTGTCGTCACTCCCATTGTATTTAATGGGATGCTCTGAGCATTTAATTGATGATTAGCCTCTATCGGCAATTTTGGGCCTACTCATCCGTTTGACTCACATCTTATATTGTTTTAACATCAACGGACATCATAAGACTTCCGCCGCGGAGACCCGAATTCTCAACCCGGCCAAAAAAAACATCTAAGAGGAGGATGATATGAAAAAAAGAATCATAGGAATCAGCGGACTGGCCCTGCTCCTCGCCGCTTGGGCTGTCCCCCTGGTTTTGTCACAGGCTGCGGAGATAAGGCCCGTGACTGTCGGGCAGATCATGCCCGATATCACCCTGCCGACCTTGCAGGGGGAAACCTTCACTCTTTCCAGCTTGAAGGGGAAAAACGTGCTCCTCGTTTTCCCCCGGGGATTCGCCGCCGAAGCCCGCTGGTGCACGATCGACAACTACAAATATGCGGAGCTCGTGGATTTTGAAAAGTCCGCCCAGATCCGGAGAAAATACAACGTCGAAGTCGTCTTCGTCTTCCCCTACGGCCAGGAAGTCGTGCAACAGTGGGTGGAAGCGAACCCCGAGCAGCTCGAAAAAATCAAGGGCTGGAAAAATCCGCCCGACCCGGCCAAACTGGACGAGCAGGGCAAGGTCCGGATGGAGCGCTGGCGCAAGTCCTACCCCAAAGAGTACAGCATGGAGAAAGGCAAGGTCCCGCTGCCCTTCCCGTTGCTCATCGACGCCGACCGGAAGGTCTCCAAAGGCCTGGGTCTCTTTGCCACGGAATGGGGCGGCAGCAAAGTGGACCAGTGCATCACCAGCGTCTTTATCGTGGACAAGAATGGCATCCTCCAGTTCAAATACATCGGCCAGAACACCACGGACAGGCCTGAATATGATTTCCTGTTCAAGACATTGGAGCGAATGAACATCGGCAACTAATATAAACGCAATAATTAAAATGACATCCCCGTTCGGGGGTCACTTAGGCCGCCCCTAGCCCCCGGGCCCCGGGGAACCAGTCCCGTCGGTTCCCCCCGTCGGAAAAGCCGACGGGGCCCCCCTCCGCTACGGGGGCTTTAGGACGGCCTAAGCGCCCCCCATACTTTGTCACTATACTTATTACGTTTGTATTAGTCCGCGGGCAAGATCGGGGATCGAACCTGGATATTTCGCAAATTCGATTTTTGAAGGCCGGGATGCTATCCGTTTCCTCTTTTTTTGATTTGTAAAATGAGTAGGTTTAACCCCAACAAAAATTGCCCCCAATAAAAAGCCGGCTGTTCAGCAAAAGGGGGTGATGATTTTTTTGTGAGGGAACTCTCCCCAGCCGGCCCAAGAGAGTCTGAGGGGATTATAGCATAATCAGCCCAATTTTTTCTATCACGGATTCCACTGTGATGGTCGCTATATCCGCAGCGCTCAAGACGTTGATTCGTCCAAACGGCTTCCAGGCAACTTCCTTGTCTTTGCGGAACAGGGCCAGGCCGCGCGTTCCGCAGGCCGCAGCCAGATGGGTGACGCCCGAATCATTACCGATATAGACGGCCGCATGCTCGAGCAGTCCGGCAAGCTCTATGAGCGGCGGCCGGCCGAGCCATGACCATCCAGGGGGAAACCTCGAATCCAGGATCTTCCTCTCCATTCTTGCTTCGGCTTCACCCGTAACGAGGCATCCTTCGATTCCCTTCTGATGAAGGAACTCGATGATGGCCAGAAAATTCTCAAGGGGCCAGCATTTTGTTTCATTCCCGCTTCCCGGATGGATAACGGCGGACTTTTTCTGCCGGGCCGGCGTTTCGGGCTTCCGTGGCAGCCTTTGATCCCGGCCTTTCGTTTTCAATGAAGGAAGCCGATGACAATCTTCGAATTTATCGTCCGCCTGAGGCCGGCCCTCGAGCAGGGCAAATGTCCGATCGAAAAAGTAGCGGCTCACGGGAATCCCTGATTGCGGTTCGTACACGATAAACCGGCCGCAAGAGGCGGTCCGATCAAAAATCTTCCGTTCGAACGGTCGGGAGGTTTCCTTTTGAAGCCATCCCAGGATGAAATTAAACCCGGAAAGCCATTCCCTGAAATCCTCCGGCGCGTCGTCAAAAAGAGGCAGCCATCGACTGTCTTCTATAGAGAAAACGGCGTCGACAACACCCGCTTCTTCGAGCAGCCGCCCGTATTCCGCCCGGCAGACGAGGCTGAGGGAACTCTCTGGAAACCTTCTTCTGATAAGCTGAACCGACGGCAGAGCCACAAGCAGGTCGCCCAGCCCGCCGAGGCGAAATAACAATATCGATTTCATACGGGGGTCAAACCTCAACATTCAACATTTTAAATCTGGAGGGCGGCAATATCGAGAGATTCTTTTTTGGAGAGATTTCAAGCTTGAATCTTGAGTTGTTGAATGTTGAGGTTTGACCCCTAATGAAGAGGCCGGATTATTTCAGCAGGCCATGTCCCGCTTTTTATCGATATGGTGCTTGATGGTCTTGCCCTTGGCCAGGTAGATCACATCCTCGCCGATATTCGTGGCGTGGTCGGCGATCCGCTCCAGGTGACGGCCGACCAGGATCAACTCGACCGCCCGCTGGATCGACAACGGATCCTGCATCATATAGGTCAGGAGTTCCCGGAAAATCTGGTCGTTCAACGAATCGACTTCATCGTCCCTCCGGCAGACGCTGCGGGCCAGCTCTTCATCCCTGTTGATAAAAGCATCGAGGGCGTCTTTGACCATGCTCTGGGCCAGCTTGGCCATGCGCGGAATATCGATGAGCGGCTTGAGGAGCGGCGTCTTGAGCAACTCGAGAGTCCGTTCGGCAATATTGACGGCCAGGTCGCCCATCCGCTCGAGTTCGCTCCCGATCTTCATGGCCGAAGTAATAAACCGCAAATCTCCGGCCATGGGCTGCCGCAGGGCGAGCATCCGGAGGCAGGTTTCATCGATCTCCACATCCAGGAAGTTCACCTTCTCCTCCCGTTTCAGGACCTCCTGGGCCAGCTCTTCTTTCTGGGTCTTGAGTCCTTCGATCGACAAGGCAATAGACTCCTCAACAAGGGCCGCCATCCGCAGCAATTTTTCCTTGAGATTCTTGAGCTCTTCGTCAAACAGCCTTTCCATCTGGGCCTCCGTTCCTTTTTCCCTAATACAAACGCAATAAATAAAGTGACAATGTATGGGCGGCGCTTAGGCCGCCCTAAAGCTCCCGTAGCGGAGGGGGGGCCCGTCGGCTTTTCCGACGGGGGGAACCGACGGGACTGGTTCCCCGGGGCCCGGGGGCTGCGGGCGGCCTAAGCGCCGCCCGAACGGGGATATCACTTTAATTATTACGTTGATTTTAATATTGTGAAGGAATTCATCTCTTTTGACAAGCCTTCACATTTTCTTTTATAATTTTGTCTAATTTTTCCCCCCTACTAATTTACAGCCAAAGCCGATAAGATAGAGAGAAATATATGAAGAAGCTGTGTCCGGCGGTCCTGTTCCTGTGGCTTTCCCAGTCTTTTTTCCTCTGTCCGGCGTCGGCTGTCCCCCCCGACCAAAAAAGCGCCTCCATCCAGATCAAGGGCTCGGACACCATGGTCAACCTCGGCCAGGCCTGGGCGGAAGCGTTCAACGCGATCCACTCGAACGTGAATGTCGCCGTCACGGGCGGCGGCTCCGGGACGGGCATCGCCGCTATGATCAACGGCACTTGCGATATCGCCGAGTCGTCCCGGGCTGTCGAAGAGAAAGAAATCAAACAGGCCGAGGCCAAGGGCATCCGGTTCAACCAGGAGGCCGTCGCCTTGGACGGCATCGCCGTAGTCGTCCATCCCAGCAACCCCATCAAGAACCTGACCATGGACCAGCTCCGGGAGATCTTCATGGGCAACATCAAGAGCTGGAAGATCCTCGGCGGACCGGACTGGCCGATCGTGCTTCTTTCCCGGGAGGTCAACTCTGGGACCCACATCTTTTTCAAGGAACATGTCCTGCGCCGGGGCAAGAAGAAAGCCCAGGAAGAGTTCTCTCCCGGAGCCCTCATGATGCCGTCCTCCTATGCCATCGCCGAGGAAGTCGCCAACAACGAGAACACCATCGGCTACTACGGCATGGGCTACATCAGCCCGCGGCAGAAAGTCATCGCCGTCGCTAAAGACGCTCAATCCCCGTTCGTCGAGCCGACGCTTCCGGCCGTCCGCACCAACGCCTATCCCATTTCCCGGCCGCTGTATCTTTACACCAACGGCACGCCGAAAGGGGTCGTCAAAGAATTCATCGATTTCGCCTATTCCAAGGAGGGACAGGAGATCGTCAAGAAAACCGATTTTGTCCCGATAAGATAATGGCCAAGCTGCGCAAATTCAAGGAAGCGATCATCGAAAAGCTCATTTTCCTGAGCGGCATCGCCTCGATCGTTTTCGTCGCCCTGATTTTCATCTTTCTGCTTCGAGAAGGCATTTCGGTCCTCAAGAGCACCTCGCTGGGCGCTTTCCTCGGCGGAAAATTCTGGTATCCTATTTCCGATCCTCCGAAGTTCGGCATCCTCCCGCTCATCCTGGGCTCGCTCCTGGTCACGCTGGGAGCGATCGCGATGGCCGTCCCCCTGGGTATTGCCGCCGCCTTCTACATTGCCGAAGTGGCCCCGTTCCGTCTCCGGAATATCCTCAAATCGTTCGTCGAAATCCTGTCCGCCATCCCGTCGGTCGTCCTGGGATTTCTGGGCATCACCATCCTCGTCCCCTTCCTGAAACGCTTCCTCGATCTGCCGACGGGCTTGACCGCCTTTGCCGGCTCGATCATGCTGGCCTTCATGGCCATGCCGACGATCATCAGCATCTCCGAAGACGCCATCAACGCCGTTCCCCGGGAATATAAAGAGGGGGCCATCGCCCTGGGCGCGACCCACTGGCAGACGCTCCACCGGGTCATCATCCACGGCGCCTTGCCGGGCATCATCGCAGCGGCCATGCTCGGCATCGGCCGGGTGTTCGGAGAGACGATGGCTGTGATGATGGTCACGGGCAACGCCGCCGTCATCCCCAACAGCCTCTTCGAGCCCGTCCGCACCCTGACGGCCACCATCGCCGCAGAAATGGGCGAGGCGGCCAAGGGCAGCCCGCATTATAACGCCCTTTTCGCCATCGGCATCGTCCTTTTTGTCATCTCCTTCCTGATCAACCTGACGGCGGACCTCTTCCTGAACAGGAGCCGAAAACGGTGAAAAACGAGATCGTCAAGGAAAGGATCGGCTTCGGCGTGCTGCTCCTGGCGACGCTCCTGGTCGTCATTCCCGTCCTGCTGATCATCTGGCTCATTCTCAGCAAGGGCTGGAGCGCCCTGTCCTTAGAGTTTCTCTTCAGCATGCCGCGCGACGGCATGCGGGCCGGCGGCATTTTTCCGGCCATCGTCGGGACGTTTTATCTTGTGATCGCCTCCATCGCCTTCTCCCTGCCCATCGGCGTGCTCGCCGCCATCTATCTCAGCGAGTATGCCGCGGACAACCTGCTGACCCGGATCATCAACCTGGCCATCATCAACCTGGCCGGCGTCTCTTCGGTCGTCTTCGGGCTGTTCGGGCTGAGCCTGTTCGTCATTTTTCTGAGGTTCGGCGTTTCGATCATATCCGGCGCCCTGACCCTGGGCATCATGACCCTGCCCGTGATCATCACGACGACGCGGGAAGCCCTCCGCGCCGTTCCCAAATCGTACCGCGAGGTGAGTTTATCGCTCGGGGCATCGCGCTGGCAGACCATCCGTCATTCCGTGCTGCCCTTTGCCCTTCCCGGGATCCTCACGGGCGCCATCCTGAGCATCGGCCGCGTCGCCGGGGAGACCGCGCCGATTCTATTCACGGTCGCCGCCTTCTATCTGCCCAAACTTCCCCATTCCCTGTCCGATCAGGTCATGGCCCTTCCCTACCATCTTTATATCGTGACGACCCAAATCCCCTACATCCCGGAGAACTTCCGGTTCGGAACGGCCCTCGTCCTGGTCGGCCTGGTCCTGATCATGAACATCACGGCCGTCATCATCCGCTCAAAATACCGGAAAAGGAAATAGGAAGGCGGGACTGGATATGGGATACGCCCAGCCAGAGTGATGTGACATGATGGATCAACGAGAAGCCAACAATTCTTCGGCCGGACAAGCGGGTCATCCTGACCCCAAAATCAAAGTCCGGGAATTGACCATCCACTATGGCAGGGTTCGGGCTCTGAACGGGCTCACCCTCGACATCCAAAAAAATGAGATCCTGAGCGTGATCGGTCCGGCCAATTCCGGCAAAACGTCGTTCCTGCGGAGCCTGAACCGGCTGAACGATCTTGAGCCGAACATCCGGATGAGCGGCTCGATCCTCTTGGACGGCAGGGATATCTACAAAGACCTCGAAGCGGAAGGCCTGCGGAAACGAGTGGGGATGATCTTCGCCCTCCCCATTCCTTTGCCCCGGTCGATCCACGACAATATCACCTACGGCCCCCGGCTCGCTGGGATCCATGATAAAAGCGCTCTGGGCCTGCTCGTCGAGGAAAGCCTGAAAGCGGCTTTTCTTTGGGATGAGGTCAAGGACCGGCTGCGGAGCTCGGCCCTGAAACTCTCCGGGGGCCAGCAGCAGCGCCTCTGTATCGCCAGAACACTCGCCCTCAAGCCGGAGGTCATTCTCTTCGACGAACCCTGCTCCGGACTCGACCCGATCTCGACGGCCAAAGTCGAGGATTCCATGATGGAACTCAAGAAAAATCATACGATCGTCCTGGTCACCAACAACACCAAGCAGGCCGCGCGCGTTGGGACGCGGACGGCCTTTTTCCTGATGGGAGAGCTCGTCGAGATTGACAGCACCGAAAAGATCTTTACCGCCCCCGCGGATTCAAGGACCAACGATTACATTATCGGGAGATTTGGATAATGGGCCGGGGGATGAAACGGGGTCAAAGCTACTTTTTACGCAGATGCGTAAAAAGTAGCTTTGACCCCAATCACCCCAATTATCGAAGACGATGAAAAAGATTGAAATCGAAGGCCTGAATCTATTTTACGGCGACTTCCAGGCGCTCCTGGACATCCGGATGTCCGTCCGGGAGAAGGCCATCACCGCGCTAATTGGTTCTTCGGGCTGCGGGAAGTCCACTCTCCTCCGCTGTCTCAACCGCATGAATGACCTGATCGAGGATGTCCGAATCGAAGGATCGGTGAAGATCGACGGCCAGGACATCTACAGGAAAAACGCCCGTCTCACGGAGCTCCGCAAAAAGGTGGGGATGGTCTTTCAAAGGCCGAATCCTTTTCCGCTGAGCGTCTACGAGAATGTCGCCTTCGGACTCCGAGTCCACCATATGGCCAAAGGCAGCGAGTTGGAAGACATCGTCGGCGAAAGCCTGAAGGCGGTCCACCTCTGGGACGAGCTCAAGGACAGGCTGAATCGCAGCGCCCTGGGCCTTTCCCTTGAGCAGAAGCAGCGGCTGTGCATCGCCCGGCTCATCGCCGTCAAATCCGAGGTGCTTCTCATGGACGAGCCGTGCTCGGCCCTTGATCCCTTGGCCACGCTCCGCATCGAAGATCTGATGCAGCTTCTCAAAAAGGACTACACCATCGTTATCGTCACCCACAACATGCAGCAGGCCGCTCGCGTTTCGGACGAGACGGGTTTCATGCTGCTCGGAGAGCTCGTCGAATTCGGAAGAACGCCGGATATCTTCACCAAGCCCAAGGACAAACGGACGGAAGATTACATCACCGGCCGTTTCGGATGAGAAAAGAGGGACAGGCCGCGGCCTTGCACCAAAACACCATTTTTTGGGATGTCTCAAGTGCCCCGTCTCATAAATTGCTTGTACCAGTATTTCGCAGAGCCGGGGCACTTCCAAGGGGGAGTCAAGCTCCCCCTTCGGCGCTTCGCTTCGCTCCGCTGAACCCCTGAGGGGGGCTACTCCGCCCCCCTCAAACTCCCCAGCGGTTGCGCGTTCAAGGGAGTCTCGTCATTTATGCAAGATATTTGCGCGACGCGCAACGCGCCATTGACATGGTTTTGTCAGGATGATATTTTTGTTCACATTGTCGACGGATCCGAAACGATGACATGGCGCCTCTAAAAAGTAAGCTGGAAAAAAGCTCTTTTTTTTTATTGATCGTCCTTATCCTGGCTTTCATTCTACGATTTTCGCATCTGGGAAGCCGGCCTCTGTATCAAGACGAGCCCCATAATACCGTCGAGCTGGCGGCAGGGCCGCCAGCGTACATCGTCTCCACGAACTCCGGCAGCATTCTGTATCCCCTCCTTCTCCATTTTATCCTGCCCTTGGGAAATACGGAATTCATGGCCCGCCTGCCGGCCGCCCTTTTCGGCTTCTTGAGCGTGTGGCTGATCTATCTCATCGGAAAAACCCTTTTCGGCAAAAAAGAGGCCATCCTGGCCGCTCTTTTATCCGCCCTATCGGGCCATTTCATCTATTTTTCTCAACAGGCCAGAGGATACAGCGGGTTGCTGTTCTTCGCCCTGTGTTCATTCTATTTTTTCTTGAGCGCACTTAAAAAGGACAAGAGGTATGGATGGGGCTTCTATGCATTCTTCACGATCATTGCCGCTTACATGAGTTTTTTCGCCCTCGTCATCATTCCCGTCCAAATATTTTTTCTCGTTGTTTTGCTGGTGGAGCAAAGGCTCTTGGGCAAAAAGAATGAAGAGTTCGCCCTGTCCAATAAGAAATTCCTCAATTTTTCTCTGAGCCTCATCGCCGTCCTGGCCATCGTTTTTCTCCTGTACCTGCCGGCCAGGCATACCTCGCGCTACGTGAATCTGTCCTATATGCTTCGGCTGAGCGTAGAGGGTTTGTTCAAGGGCGAATGGACCTTTCCCCCCTTTGCTTTTATCGCAGATACCTTCAAGAGGATTCTGGATTACGACGTTTATCCGGCCCTCGTTTTTGTCAAGCTGGGATTGGCTTTTTTCGGCATTTTGGCGGCCTTGGCAAATAAGCGCCGGGAGTTGACCTTCCTCCTCGCCTGGATCGTCCTGCCGTTTGCCTTATTTATCCTGTCCAAACCGCCCGTCATCTATCTTCCCGCCGACAACAAGTTCATCTTCATCCTTCCCGTCCTGTTTCTCTTGCTGGCGAAGGGAGTGACGGGTCTAAGCTCCGCTCTCGGCCGGGGTCTGTCAAAAGCCTTCCGAGCCAAAAACGAGGCCCTGCTCGTCACGGCCGTCCTTGCGATTTTCGTCGTTCTGGTCCTGGTCGGAGAGAGCGTCCATGTCCGGTACGGCCTTTTGACCAGACGCCTGACCTCTTTGGACCGCAGCCGGGAGATTTCGGCAGCCCTCAAGAGTCACATCCAAACCGAGGAGATGGTCTTTGCGGACCGCCCGGCAGCCCAATTGAATTTCTTATTCGTCAAGCCGCTCGTCTATCCGGACGGGAGCAAAAAAGGGGTCATGGTTTTTGAACGCTTCCATGATGTTTCTCAGGCGACTCTCTCCAGCCCGGCCGGATTATGGATTCTCCTGAACAAATCCCGCCCCGACGAAATAACAATCTCAAAATGGAAAACCCTTCTCCCTGGGATACAGGTCGAAAGCTATTCCCATGGCCGCCTGCTCCATCTGAACAGCCCGGATACGGCTCTCCGGGAAAAGCTCGACCTCGCGATC
>Ga0315274_10001234_pt1 | contig 39436 bp, 39 predicted proteins | sample YL17G02_20_MG_FD_203700 | JGI IMG/M metagenome (GOLD analysis project Ga0315274, IMG submission 203700) | Sediment microbial communities from Yellowstone Lake, YNP, Wyoming, USA - YL17G02_20 | ecosystem: Environmental > Aquatic > Freshwater > Lake > Sediment | place: USA: Wyoming | collected...
GAGTTTGCAACCTTGCCCGTCGAGGTGACCACCGAGTAGGCGGCGAGGTCCTCCGTGGCGGTAATTGACAGGGCCCCGCCAGCGGCACCCGCAGCGCCCGTTGCGCCCGTTGCGCCCGTTGCGCCCGTTGCGCCCGTTGCGCCCGTTGCGCCCGTTGCGCCCGTTGCGCCCGCTACACCAGTGGCACCGTTCGTACCGTTGGTTCCTGCGGGGCCTGCGGGGCCTGCGGGGCCTGCCGTACCGCCCGAACTAGAACCGCTGCCCGTCGCGGGGTCTTCAAAAGTAAAACTCCAACCCCGATACTTCCCCGTCCCGGATACCGTATCAACCAGCACTAAAAGGGCCTGCCCCTCCAGCGAGGTCACGCTGCCCCGCATGGTTACCTGCGAATTGGTATCCGCCGTGGCAATCAGTCGAGTCCCTACGCCGACCGTCAGGCCGTTGACCGGGGATTGCAAGACCCAGCGCACTGAACCCGTGGCGATTTCCACGAGGTCAGACGAGGCTGTCTTGAAGGACAGATTCATGTTTAAACGACGGGCTTCTTGAGGGAGGCGAGGATGCTGCCCTGCCGGTCAGGTGAGCCCCCCGAGGCGCTATCGATACGAGCGGTGGCCATCTTGTTCTGGACAGAAGCCGCCGGGGGTGCCGGAAGGGGACCGGCTGAGGTGGGAACGGCGGGAGCGGTGGGCGCGGCCTTGGCCGCTGCTTGGTCCTCCGAAATCAGTTGGTCGTAGGACGCCTTCACCTCGGAGAAGGGCGTAGCGACGTCGTCCAGACGGTTCTCGGAGTCGGCCTTTGCGAGGTCCGCCAAGTCCATCTTCAGGGCGTTGAACATCACGTTGACGGGCTTCGATTCAGCCGAGTAGAAGCCAAACCCGGCCTTGATGAGCTCCGGGGCGTGCTTCATAATGACGGCCAAATCCGGAGACTTCTCTCCGTTCGGCGAGTAGATGGCCCCGGGCCTGCCCTCCAACAGCGCGTTAAATGCCGGAATACGAAGCACTTCCTCCGGGACCTCCCCGTCTTGGGCAATCAAGGAGTTGAGCCCTTGCTCGGCTGGCGCGGCTGGCGCGGCTGGCGCGGCTGGCGCGGCTGGCGCGGCTGCGGGAGCGATGTCTGTCGGAAGAATTTCTGGCATACAATTAAGAGATGGGGTCTGGGTCCGGGATGTCAACCGGCCTTTCGTCTTCCGGCTCGGGCGGCAGATACTTCTGCGAGCCGGTCACGAGGATTTCAATCTGCTCGGGGGTGGCCCCGATGTCCGCCAGTGTAATCGGTGTGAATTTCTTCATTATTTCTTGGGGTTGATATCGTCCAGATTTAGCCCCAAGTCGAGCTCGGGAGCCACCTCGGATTCCGTGCGTTTCAACAGTCCCTTGGACGTTCGCTCGGTGGTGGACAGGAGGCTGTTAAAGTCGGATTTAGCGGACGATATTGACGACTTGGTCCAGCCCTGTTTGGTCCAGTGGTCTTTCTCGGCGAACCACAGGATAGCCTGCAACGCATCTGGGGAGATGCCGATGGCGTCAGCGGCCTTGCGAAAAGCCTTCTGTCCGATAAAGAAGTCCGTGTTCGAGACTCCGGTCTCGTTGCCGGGCAGGAGTCTCCAGCGTTTCTCGTTGCCGAGGTTCGCCAGCCGGTGTAGCAGTCGCATTGCCCACACATCGACGGTCGCCTCAAAAGTGGTGCCTGCGAGGTTGCCGGTGAAGTTGGGGGTCTTCGGACCCTGCACTTCGGACGCCCATGAGCCGTCCAGCACCTTGAGGACCGCGCGGGAGTTCATCCCGAACTTCTTCCCGTTCGATTGCAGCGGGGTCAGGTTGTGCTTCTCAATCCACCAATCGAGGTAGGCGGCCCGAGTGGGCGGTTTCTGCTGGTCGGGATATCCCTCGAAGTCCCCCGCGTCGAAGTTCTTCTTGCCCTCGCGATACTTGTCGAGGAGGCCGTCGTAAGCCCCGGATTTGAACTGGTTGTAGGCTTCCAACGAGAACTTGAAATTCAGGTCCACTGCGGTGCGCGCCGAGGTAGCCCCCAACAGCTCCGTGAAAAGTTTCACGTCAGTGCCAAGCAGGTTCTTCAGGAGGGTGCGCGCCGTCGAATACCACGTCTCGCCTGCCTTGACTTCCGGGTTCTTGGCTGCCTTGGCGTGTTCCTTCACGAGGCGTTCCGCCAGCGCGTCCACCAGCGCCTGCTCGCGAGGACCCTCCCCACGAATTCCCTTTGCCGCTTCGGCGGCCAGCGGGGACTTGTTCAGCTCGTACTCCTTCACGATGGGGGTCGGCTTGCCGCCCTGTATCCGGTAGGAGCCGTCGTCGTTCTTCGCGAATTCCAAGGGCAGGGCTTCGGGGAAGTCCCGGCTCTCCGCGATTCGATTCCGCACGGTGCGCTGGTCCTCGCGGGTTCCGCCCTTCCCGGAGAAGCCGGGGAGCGGCCGCTCATCGCCGGGCAGGAAGTCTCCGCCCATCGCGCGAGCCCGGGCGATAGCGCCGGGGCCCTTGGTGGCGGGAGCAGCCGTTCCCGACTTCAGTCCGTTCAGCATGTCCGTGGCGACAGCGACGGGATTCTCGGCGTCGAAAAACTTCCCGACGGCGGAGTCCACCACGTTTCCGGCGTTGTCCAACAGGCTGACCCGGAGCTTGTCGATTGAGTCGAGCCCGCCGAGGACCCGGTCTTCAATGGCCTTCTTGAGCGCGCCCTTGTAGAACTTCTGGTTGAGTTCGATGGCGGTTGAGCCGTTGATATCCCGGATGCGTACGAAGCCGCTGTTGAGTGCCACGAGGCGGTCTTCAAGGTTGCCCGTCTTGCTGAGGAACTCGGTGCCGAACTGGTCATTCAGGGCCACCCGATTCTTCGCGAGGAAGTCTTGGTGGTAGGCGTCGTCGAGTGCGACGAACTCGCCGTCCGGAAGAATCCAGCCGGTGGGCTTGGAGGACTCCGGGGCTTCCTTGTCCGACACCGCGTACTTGCTGAAGTTGGTGGTGGCGTCGGAGGCGGCCTGCGCGGCTTCCTTCTGCTTCGCGAGCTCCCGATAATACTTCGGGTAGTCTACGAGACCATCCTTCGTCACGGGGCGTCCCTGCTCGTCCCGGCGGCCCTTCGGCTTCACGTCGTCAGGGAGAAACGCGGCCTTCTTCGGGTCCTTGCGAACGTCGTTAAAGAGCGTCGTTTCCAGAGAGTTGTCCGAGGTGGCCACCGGGAGCTCTTCAGCTCGGTACGCCTCAATCTGAGCCCTGTAATCCTCGGGTGTCATCTGCTTTAGCTCCACCGCGCGATTGAACGCCTCTTCCCGCGTGAGAAAAGCTCCGTCGTTGGTCACGAACCCGTCCACGAGTCGTTCGAGAGCCTTGTCTGAAAGCCCGGCTTCTTGAGCAACCTTAAAAGCCGCCATGTGGTAACTTCCCGAGTACAGTTCCCCCGTCTCCGGGTCTCGGAATGAAGCCTCCTTGACCGCGCGCGGTTCTTTCGAGGGCAGGAACTTGCTGTCCGGTCGGATGCGGTTCACCGCGTTGACGAACTTGTGGTCGCCGGGCTCGAAGGAGAGGTTCTTAATCTCCTCCGTCGCGTCGAACGCCTGCTCCAGCGTAGCCTTCTTACGGTTGACCGTGAGGGTCTCGAACTTGCCGAAAAGCTTCTTGCGAATCGCGAGGGGCTCGGGTGCGATAACGTCCCCGCTGACCAGCTCGACTCCGTCCGCCTTGAGCTGCGTGAACACCTCCCGGTAGAGCGCCTCGCCGAGACCGGCTCCGCGCTGGTTCGAGTCGATATTGACCATCACCACTTCGGCCTTCTTGGGGCTGCGCTGAACCGAGCTGATGTACCCGACAGACTTTCCGCCCTTCGTCACCGTCACCGTGCGGTTGCCGAGAATGCCCGAGATGGTAAAGTTGAATCCGTCTTTGGCCATCTCTTTCCCCATCTCTGTGGCGGGGAGGAACGCCCGGGACTTCTTGAACTCGTCGGACTCCAGCACTCCAGCTTCGCGGAGACTGCCCTTCTCAGAGTAGCCGTCCTTGAGCTGATTGATTTTTTCCGCGTGCGTCAGCGCATCCGCGCGGTTGAGGAACTTTCCGGACTTGGTTGTGAACCCGTCTTCGACCCATCCGACGGCGGCGGTCTTGCCTTCCATCACCGAGTCCAAAAAGTCGGTAAGACTCTTCACGCCCGGGGGGAGTTTTTCGTTGACTTCTCCGCGACCGATGGCATCCGCCAGATTGAGCATCGCCTCTCCGTGCCACGCGCCCTCGAACACGACCCCGCCCTTGGTACGGATTGCTGCGCGAGCAATCGGGTCAACCCCCTCCGGAACTTCCGAATCCGGGAGGAACGTGCGCCCGAGCTCGCCCTTGTCTCCGACCTTCGGAGCTGCTGCGTCGGCCTTCGCCTCGGGGAAGGGGGCCTTCGCGTCCGGATGACTGCGACGCCAGCCTGCGCGAGGGTTTGCTGCGCTGCCGGTGTCCGTCGCTGCGCCGTACGCCTCCGCGAACATCTGGGACTTCGTCGCAAACGGGTAGGCGGCGTCGAGGTCTCCCGAGGTCATCGCCTCACGGAACTTCGCCATTGCGGCGTCGCGGTGGGCCGCAAGACGGGCCACAAACTCAAGGCTCGGAGCGCCCAGCCCCATACGGTAGGCTTCGCCCGTGATGCCGCCGTCCACCGTCGAGCCGTATTTGCCCCACTCTTCGGGGGACATCCCGAGGGCTTTTTCGGCAAGACTGTCGAGAGCCGCCACATCCTTCGGAGTCTCGTAAACACTGTTCCCGGCCTTGCTGGCCTTCTCACGCGCCTCGCGGATGAGTTCGTCCGGAATCAAAATATTCTTCTGCTCGCCGAAGGGTCGTTCCGTCGGACCTTTGTAGCCCGGCTGGCCTTTCTGCGGAATGTTCCCAGACGCATCCCGGAGGTGCTTACCGTAGTTCACCCACGAGTTCTGGGCCAAGGTTTCAGCAGCGAGAGCGCCCTGCGCCTCTGGCGAGAACATCTCTGCGTGAGTGCGCCACGCGTTGAACTCTCCACGGGGTCCGAACTGGTAGCCTTCCTTTCCGTGCCCGAAGAAGTCGTGAACCGCGCGGAAGATATCGTTGACAGGAAGCCGCTGGCCTCCCACGACGATTCCCGAGTCGGCCAGCATTGGATTATTTGTCGGTTTATCCGCCCCGAATCCGAACGCCTTGTCGGTCTGCAAAAAGTACAGGTGCTTGTTGTCCCGGATGTCCGCGACTGCTTCCGCGCTGGACTTGTAGGGCTCTCCCTCTCCGGAGAAGGGCTCGATGGAATATCCCTTCTCGGTCATCGCCTTATACTGGTCCAGCACTTCGCGGGCGAGGGCGTTGTAGGAGGCGGCAACTGCCGGGTCTTCGGGAGCCGATACCGCCGACTCGTAGAAGTCCGCGAGCCTCTTCGAGAGGTCCGGGTCAATCGCTCCGTACTCGCGGGAGGGCTTGTATTCAACCCCGGCCCGCTTGGCGTAGGTTGAAGCGAGGTCCCGAATTGAAGCGTCCGGGGTCGGTGTCGAAGGCTTGGGGTCCGACAGGAATCCCGCGCGCACGGCTTTGTCGGTCTCGTTTCCGGGCAGGAAAAAGGTGGCCCGGTTCGGAGCCGGTTTGCCTGCGGTGCCCGTTCGTACCGCTCGCTCGGCCTCCTCACGGGCCTTCCGGCGAACCACCTCCGTGAGGTCGATTCCAGCGGCCTTCTTCACCCCGAGAATTCGGGCGTTCTCGATTTCGACGGGGGACTTTCCTTCGGGCAGGAAGCCGCCGCGAATGGTGTCCGTCACCGGAGCCTTGAATCCAATCTCCGGGCGAGGAGTGGTCTTGGCGATGTCCTCGACGGCGACTCGCTCAGTCACTTCGAGCAGCTCGCGGACCTTCACGCCCCGGGCGGCCAGTTCGTTCCGCAGCGGGTTCGTCTCTTTGACGGTGCGTCCGTCGAATCCTTTGAACTCCTGCTTCGCGACGTTCTCGGGCTTGATGACCGTCGGCGTCATCGGTTGCTTGGCATTAACTTCCGCGAGCAACTGACCCTTGACGTTCCCGGGGGTCAGACCCTTCTGCACGCGACCCGTCTCAGGCGGGTTCAGGCCCTGCAAGAGGTTCGCAAAATTCATCGCCTGCTCCGACAGCGGCTTCGGCGTGTAGTTCGTGTTCTCGGCTGGGATGGACATCCCGACGTCCTCTGCTGTCCGGGTCAGCTTCTGCCCGTCTCCGCGATACCCGTTCGACTGGTTCTCAGCGTACGTCTTAACGTCCTCGACGACTTGTTTCCAACCGGCGTCCGTCAGCTTACCACCCTCGACGGGGTACGGGATGAGACTCTCTGCGCCCCGCTTGACGGTGTCCGCGACTACGCGGGACACGTTCGAGATGACCTTGTCCAACGACATCGCAATCAGCGTCGGCTTGCCACCCTGCGTGGTGAAACGGACGGGCACGAAGGTCTTCTGGTGCGTGTTTACGACATCGGCTGGTGCGTCGATGCGGTTCTGGACTTGAAGCTTCTCAAGCTCCGCGTAGCCGCTGGCCTGCGTCGAGCGGCGGGAGGTGCGACTCTCCGGAGCTCCCGGGGTCCCTTCGCTGACGATTCCGCGATGCTCGATTTCGAGGACCGGGTTTCCGTTGGTCATCGACTCGGCAATCGCGTCCACCGTAGCGCGTGCCTCGGGGTTGGCTTCCGTCGCCTTCTGGGCTTCGGCGATGCCGGTCTCCTCGGCGCGCTTGGCGGCAAAGTCTCCCTGCTGCTCGGGGGTCACTCGGATGTTCGGCTTTGCCGGTGCCGGTGCGGGCTTGGATGCAGTCGGGGCTGGAGCGGGTGCTGGAGCGGGTGCTGGAGCGGGTGCTGGAGCGGGTGCTGGAGCGGGTGCTGGAGCGGGTGCTGGAGCGGGTGCTGGAGCGGGTGCTGGAGCGGGTGCTGCTGCGACCGGAACCGGAACCGGAACCACAGGCTTGGCTGCGGTGGGAGGAGGAATGGCAACAGGAGCCGCTGGAGCCGCCGGAGTAGGCATCGGGATGGGTCCCGCCGGAGCCGGAGCCGGGGCGACGGGGGCGTTCTGGGGGCCCGAAAAAGGAGCCTCGGGCCGGGTCAAAACTTCCTGCGCGGCGTTGCGGAGGATACCTTGAAGCCGATACGAGGGTGTGGCCTGCAAGTCGGGAGTGACCCGACCGCCGGTAAGGTCGATGCCGAGGGATTCCCCGGCGTCCAGAGCCATCTGCCCGAGCTCCTTGAGGAACCCGCGCGGGGCCCGTAAGTCGTTCAGCGAGGTGTTGCGGAAGAGCTGGCCATAGTTCTCGGCAATCAGCTCGTCGGCGGCCTTGGCATTCCCGGCTTCCTCTCCAAGCTTGGTGAAGAAGTCGGCCTCCCCAATTCGGGCGGCGTATTCCGCTTTGAATGCCTCGATTTGCTCGGGGGTATAGTGTTTCAACGCTGAGTCCCGGAGCTTCTGCTGTGAATCGGGGGAGAGCAGCGACTGGAAAAGATGTCCCGCGTCATGCTGGAGTCCCTTCGCGGAGCTGTTCAGATAGACTACCCGGCGCTGGTTGCCGTCGGCGTCCACGCGCGTACCGTCAAACTCGGCGTGGGTCTTCGCATAGAGCTCCGCCTGCGCCACTTGGTCGGGAGTAAGAGGTGCCCCCGACGCCTTTTCCATCTCCGCCTTGATGCGTTCGAGATAGCCCGCTGCGTCCTGCACATAAATCTCGCCCTTCGCTGCCCGGATGGCTTCCCGGAACGCATTGACCGCGTTCTGAGCCTGCGGGGTGAGGTTCTGCATCGCGGCCTCATGGGAGGCATCCAGCAGGGCGTCGATTCCGTACCCCGGGGACTTCGTCGGGTCAAAAGAAATCTGGCGAGGGTCGAGGTAGTTCTTCGCGATGGAGTCGATGGCAATCGTCTTCGCCGTTCCGAGACCGCCCGCGATTCCGCCGAGAGCTGCGCCCGCTCCGAGCAACGCGCCCGCTGTCTGGCTGTCGTCCGAGGCTAGGGCCAGCGGAACCCCGGTAACCACGCCCTGCACGGCTCCCCCGGCGGTGCCCTTGGCAAGCTGGGCAGGCCGACTGGCCGCAATGGTTTCGAGCCGCTGCATTGCAGCCGTCTTAGGTCCGGTAAACCCGGGAGAAAGCTGGCGTCCAAACTCCGCGAGGTTTGCTCCTTTGGAAGCGAACTGCCCTGCCGATTCAACTACAATCTTCTTGGCGGCCTCGCCTGCGGCAGCCCCAACGGCTACCCCCGCGAGAGTGCCAGTCTGGACCCCGCCGACAACGGAGCCCAGCGACTTCGCCGGGACCACCTCGGCAGCCGCCTTCACTCCGCGACCCGTCGCCGCCAATCCACGGCCCGAAAGTTCGATGGACTTAGCCGCAGCCGTCTTCAGCCCGGCCATCACGGTCTTGGCTCCCAATTTCGTCGCCGCCTTAGCGAGCACCTTGCCTCCGAGCCCGACCACCTTGAACGCGCCCGCTGTGCCAATGAGCGTCACCGGGTCCACAAGGGACAGGCGCTCGATAGCGTCCTTGTCAAGCACGATGCCCTCTTTCGCGAGGGTGTCCTTGTCGATTCCCAAGGCGACCGAGGCATCGCCGGAACCTTCGGAGAGCGCCTTCATCGTCTTGGAAAACGCGGCGTCTGTATAAAGGTCGTCCGACAGTTCAGAGTCCGTCGATTTCTCGGGGGACTTGCCAAAAACCTTTCTGAGGCCCTGCTGCGCGAGTTGCCCGAGCCCCGTGACGGCGGTTTCTGTACCCGCGACGATTTCGCTGGCGGCCTTGAGTTGCTTCTTGCCCTGTTCAGCCTCAATACTCTTTCGAATCTCCGGGGGAGTTCCGGTCACAAACCCAAGGACCTTGTTAACCGCCGGTTGAATCCCGAGTTCGATGGCTCGTTCGCCTAAATCACGCAGGCCGAGCACCGTACTCTTGACGAGGCCCGGGGCTTCGGTGACCGCAGCCTTCGCTACCTTCCCCGCCTCAAGCCCCCGGATGCGGCGAGCTCGATACACGTTCAGCAGCTTCTGATACTTCTCGGCATCCTTCGACACGTCGGGGTTCGCCGAGAGGTAGTCTGCTGGACGAAAAGCGTCGTCGTCCTTCAGCGCAGACTCGTCCTTCAGGTCCAGCTCATCAGCTTTCTTGAGACCCGCGTAGAGTGTCGGGTCCTCAGCCGAGGGCGGGGTGGCCTTTTGCAGTCCCGCATAGATGTCCTCGGGGGCAGCCGCAGCCGATGGCAGGGGGGCCCTTTGCAATCCAGCGTAGATGTCTTCAGGCATAGCTTAGGGGGTCGGAATGTAACCGGGGTTTATGTACGAATTGCCGTCCGGCATCAGAATGAACTTGGCGGTCGTGGGAGCCTCTTTTGGATGGTTCACGCGCACCGGGGTGTTGGCGTCGGCGGGAGCCGCAGCCGGAGCAGCGGCCTTTTTCCGGACGGGCGCGCTCGGGCCGATGGTTTCGTACATCGACCGCTCGGCGGCCTCCCGGCGCTGTTTCTTGAGTTTCACCCCCGACTCGCTGTCGCCGTCAATCGGGAAGTATTGACTCCCGGCGTCCTTATACTCCTTCGCCGAAATGGCCGCACCGGACTCCTTACGAAGGTTGGCCGAAATCCAGCTGTCTTTCGCTGCGGTGTAATCTTGCAACTGAGGTCCCTGCAATCGGTTAAATAGATACGTCTTAACCGTGTTCGCGGCGGCTGTCGGGTCGAAGCCCCCCTGCTCCAACTTCCCGAGAATCTCTTCGTTGAGAGCCATCCGCTCAGAGTATCTCTTGGAGCCCGCCTGTTGTTCGTTCAGTTCGTACGGGCTTCTGGAGAGTTCCGTTTCGCTGACCCTCAGCCCGGTCACCTTGTTGTATTGCACCGCCTTCGTAACTTGCATCCCGGTATTGGGGTCAGTCTCCTTGACTTCTCTCGTTTCAATGTTTGCAGCGCCCGCTTTCGCGGCTTCAAGGTTCTTGCGACGGGTCACTTCCGTCTCCATGGCTTCGGCACCCCCCTCGTAGTCAATCGTGCCGTCAGGCTTGCGCGGAAGGGCTCGTCCGGGGAAAAGTTGACGGTGTGTGTCGATGTAGGCTTTCGGGTCGCCGCCAGCCTTGAAGTCAGTCAGGGCTTCCTTGGCCTTGCCCAGTGCAGTCTCCGCCTCCGTGGTCGAGAGCTCGACGGCTTGGGGCAGCGCCTTCGCTTGGGCGTCGAGGGACTGCGACTGTAGGTCCAGTTGCTTCTCGGCGGTTTCCCGCTTCTTCGGTCGGATGAGATTTGTGTCTTGCAAGTCTTGACTACGTTGCGCGTTTTCCAGCGGTTTGTCAAGAGCGCGTTTTGCGATATCTTCGGTGGTGATGAACCCGTCCTTAAAGGCTTTCATCAGGTCCCCCACGCCGGGGGTCACCTTGAAGTCCCCCGCGTACGCGGCGGAGTTGAGCTGGAGCGGGGCTACTGGAGAGTCTGCGATTCCGGGCATAAGTCAATATTGTGAGCGGATTTCGTTAGCCATCTGTTTGACGGTTCCTGCTTTGCCTCCGAGAGCGAGGCCAGCCCCGTGGGAAGCCCCGAAAGAGCCGAGCGCAGAAGTCGCAAAGGAGGTGGCCGCTCCGAGGTACGCAGCGTTGGCCGCACCGGAATTGAGCGCCTGTTGCGCCTTGATATCGCCCTGCTGCCCCTTAATCTTCATCAGCGTGTTTCCGCGATTCGTCTGGATATTCGCGGCCTCCCGACCGGTCAGACCCGACTCAGGGAGGGTAGCCTCTCCGATGCCGAACATGGAGGCAGCGTCCGCCTTGCGGGAATCCTCAGCGGCCTTTACCGTCGGAAAAATACTGGAGAGGATGCTGGCTCGGGAACTCTGCATGTTGGTGGCCGCGCCCGCGAGGGACACCGCCTGCTGCTGCCGCGCCTGCTTGAGCTGCTCGCCTCCCAGCCCCAGCGCCCGCGCGATTGAGCCCCCGATGGACTTGGATTCCGGACGGAACCCCGCCTGCCCGCCCTGCCCTACTCCCGCTCGGACGAGGTCCGCTTGGAACTCCGGCGGAAGGGACGAGCCCGAGTCGAGCTCCTGCTGCGCCCGACCGATGATGGATTCCTTGAGCGCCTCAAGTCGGGGGTCTGCTTGAAGGTTCTCCTTCACCAACTGGGACGCAATCTTCTGCGTGCCCTGCGATTCCGAGGGACGCTGGGCTTCCTCCAGCAGCTTCTGCTTCCCGAGCTCCCGCACCTTTGCCAGCTCAGGGTCAATCTCTTTTTGGAGCGCCAGCCGGTTCTGGGCGCGGAGCCGGTCCGCCTCGGTAGCTGCTTGGTTGATGCGCCCGAAGGACAGTTCCTCTGACAGAATCTTCTGCTGGCCCTTCAGCGCGGCCATCTGCGCCCCGGCGGCCTTGTCCCCGGCCTTCTTCTGCAAGTATGCGCTACCGGCGGCACCCGCCGCTGCAACTCCACCCACGACCAAAGCTGTTACGATTCCCATAAATTATGTGTCTAGGACCTTGACGAAGGTCTTCTCCCGGAGCTGATACCCCTGCGACTCGTAGAATTTTTGGAGCTTCTCGTCGCCGAGTCCCACGAGATGCACCATGACGAATTTCTTGACGTTGCGGGCGTGGCCCGCCGACTCGAACCCGAAAAATAGATTGAGCCCCGCGCGTGTGGCGCGGAACGGTTTTCGCACGAACCAGAAATTCTCCAGCGCAACGGGATGCCCCGAGAAGCCGTCCGAGACGAAGGCCATGCCGAGCGCCCCGGAAAAGCTCCCGTCGGACTCCTCGGAGACGAGAATCTGTCCGAGCCCCGAGGAGATTACCGGAGCCCACACTTGACAGAAGGCGTCGCGGGAGAACCCTCCCGGATACTGGGCCTCAGCGGCAAACTCGTGGCCGATTTCTTCCATCCGGGCGATTTCGTGGAGCTCTAGGGTTCTAATCATACGAGTCCGAAAAACATGGCCACAATCATCCGGGCGTCCGCCGTGCTTGTCCCGAACGCCGCAATCGGCCAGCGGGAGTGAAAGGCTTCGGTCTCGAAGACCACCAGCCGGTTAAACTTCATCTCCACCACATGGGTCTGCTCCCACTGGTCCGGGTCGTTGTACGCTTCGTGAAGGTCTGTGTAAACGCGGAGCGGCTTCTTGCCGATGCGGCGGATTTCGTGCTCCTCCGGGAAATGCGTGAAGCCGTACTTCTTGTGCCGCCAGAACGCCGTCCCTCCCCGACACTGCTCGGGTGGGTTGAGGTACAGAACGCCTGCGTATCTCTCGTACGAGTTGTCCGAGTGGATTGCGTTGTTGGGCACCTCGGTATCGTAGTTCACCCGGAGCAGGCTGTACCCGACCTTCGCGGCGGCCCCAAGCCTCTGCGACAGAGGAGCTTCAAACTCGTGGCTTGGTCGCACGTTGATGTGCTTGTACATCTCTCCATCGGGGCCTCGGATGTCGTAGAAGGGTGCCTTGGTCGCTAACTCTCTGAAAGCCAAGGGCTCCGGGAGGAAGTCGTCAAAGGTTTCTAGTTTAAGGCTCACAAGTAAGAGTAGCCCCGGCGGGAGTGGATGTCAAGTTTTCACGAGACACCAGAAATACACCGTCGGAGGAAGGTTGTCGTGTCCAACCGCCACACCGGTATATGCCACCGTCGTAATCTGCCGGGACGTAATCAGCATCGTGCCCGCGTTGCCGGTTCCAGCCGTTCCGAGCTTGGTGCCGTTACCGCTGCCCTCGCCCTTGACCTCGAAGTAGTTCGGGGGGACAATTGGGGGGATGGTAATCGTCTCCGCGTCGTCAACCCGATGCAGCCAGACGTTGTTGTCGCTGTTCAGGAGGGTGGCGTGGCCAATTAAGTGGGTGTGCTGCGGGATTTCGTCGTTGGAGAGCACGCAGGTTTCCGCACCGAGCTTCGTTCCAGAGGCTTGCGCCGTGATTCCCGAATCCGTTGCGTACGAGCTGACCGGGGTCGCCCCGGGGTCCTTCGCGGCTACCGCCAGCGAAAGTCCGCGAACAGACTGGTCGCTCTCGCCAAGATACAGCCATCCCGGATTCGCCGCAAGGGCGTCCGTCAGCAGGGAATGGACGACGAACTTGATGTCCCCGGGGACACCCGTTACCGTTCTCCACGCCCCGCGCTCCCAATGCAAAAGGGCGTTGATGGTCGTGTCCCAGAAAAGTTCGAGGTCCGCCGGAGCCGTGGGCCGTAACGCCGTGGCTCCGCTCGGCGGGGTCGGGCTGACCGCGCGCCATGTGGTGCCGTCCCAAGTATACCACCCCACCGACCGGGTGCCGCTAGTCCGCAGCCATACCAGCGGGTCTGACGTGCCCGGAGTCGCCGGTACCGTCTCTCCGATGGAGAACAGGGCCACATCAGACTCCGAAATGTCGAGGGGACTGTACCGACCCGAGACGATATCAAATACCCACCACTGCGAGCCGCCCTTGAGCCACGGCCCTTGATTGCTTGAGGGCTCTACGTCGCCAACCACGAAAAAGTTAGTGCCGACGGGAGACTGGATTTCCATCCGCTCAATCATGGACTCGTAGAACTCTTGGGGAGTCCCTTCAAAATCCGCCGGAAGGGGGGCCGCTACGATGACCAGATTAGTTTTATTAAGTGCCATGATTAGGGAAGTGTGAAGGGTCCGACGATATCTGAGGCGTAGGTTTCGCCCGCGCTCGGCTCAATGCCGGTAACTTTGTAATAGTAGGTGCCGGGTGGAATGCTGGTGTCCGTGAACGTCTCGGCGATGACGTTGGCCGTCACTTGTACGAAGGGGCCAAGGGCACTTGTCGCTCGGTAAACCACGTAGGAATAGATGTAGGTCTGCTCGGTCCACGTCAACGTCAAACTTGTCGCGGAGGCCACAACCCCCGCGAGGTTGGTGGGTCCCGCCCGGCGGGCGACGGCGAGGATGTCAAGCAGGGCGGCCACTCCAGAGCCCGAGCCCGAGCTCGAAGAAATCGCCGAAAGGGTACACACGAGCGGCGAGCGATACTCGATTCGCAATGCCCGGCGAGTGATAGCGGAGAGGCTGCGTAAAGGGTTCATGCGAGTGCTAGACCGACGCTGACAATCCGGGGGAGGTTAATCTGGAGTTCCCGCACCGCCTTTTTGGACGCTGCGTGGTTCGCCACCTTGTCGGCGTCCGCTTGGGAGATGACGCTGGTGGCATAGCCCGTCTGCACTGAAGTCATCCCGTCCTGCGTCACTGTGGCAGTGCGGTTGGACACGTACACCGGGATGTCCGCTGAGAGGCGCGTGATGGCCTCCTCGAAGTCGTGGGAGTCTGCGGCTGCCCCGTCGAACCGTACGAAATTCTCGTCGGTCTCGTCCTCCTCAACGGCCCCGGAGACCTCTTTATTCGGGCTCACTGAGCCGCGCTGTCCCTGCGGGGGCTCGAAAAAGTACCTCAGCCCCTGCACCGCGCCCGGTCCAGAACCGACGATGAGAATCTGGAAGGACTCGTCGATGAACTCGGCCAGCGCCGATTCGATATCCGTCGAGGTCAGTGTCTCGGCTCCTGCCAAGTCCCGGGCGTCCTGCGTGCGGATGGTTCGGGTCTGCTTCTTCATCGCAAAAAGGGTGCTGTCGTATCGGAGGGCCGAGCCGGTGCGGATGGAGCCGCGTGACGCCTTAATTCGTTTGGTGAGGATGCGCTTATATCGGCCCCGGGAAGCCCCGGCCCAGAACACCGCGATATCCACGTCGCCCTCCAGCTCTTGGAGGAATACGTCCGCGTACCGAAAAGTTTTCAGTTGCAGCGGGAGCCCCGCGTCAACTCCACGGGATTCCAGATACCACGTAATCTCGCAGCCGTCGTCCAGCCGGTCGGGGGTGAAGCTCTCCCACAACCGGGTCTCCCCGTCGTAGTCCTTCGAGAAGTGGAAGATTTCCTCGCTCCCTGCAAAGTTTCCGTACACCCACTGAAGGGGGCGGGTTCCCGTCCAGAAGCTATTCCACGCTGCCCCCGCCTTCTTTTCGGCAAGCTGAATCGGGGCGTTATCGAGCACCCACGTATGTCGGTTGTACTTGTCGCAGTACGGCACGCTGACAAGGAGGTAGTTCTCAAAGAAGGCCATCGCCACGCCAGTCAGGTCGGAGGAGAGTCGGGATTTGCTGTCCGCCATTTCGTTGTCGCGGTACGGAAGCACCGAGCTAACTTGGGTAACCCCCGCCGAGTCCAGCGAGGTGAGCCCGAAATTGGAATACCACCAGAGCAGCCCCAAGTGGGAAGTAATCGACCTATCCGATAGGCACCCAACCGCCGGGAAGAGCACCCGTTGAAAGTTGGGGGTCGAGTTCCACGTTTCCCGGTTCCGCACACCGCTCTGGATGAGCGACGTGGTGGAGCTGGTGAAGACGAGCAACTGGGCAATGCTGGAGTTCGGGACCTCCGCAAGTGCCGTGATTTCTCCCGGGAGTGTAAACGCTGATACCGTGGCGAAGTAGTCGGGCTCCCGGAAGGAAAACGGGTTGGCGATGTCCGACGCAAAAAGGTTCGCTCCGCGCGCTACCCAGAGCCGGTCCCCCGACCAAGCCATCACTCCCCCGAGCGGGATTGACCCCTCTCCCCGGTAGGTCTGCGCTGAGGTGCCGTCGTACACGGCGGGAGCCGAGAGCGCCCCGTCTTGGATTACCATCACGTTTCGGGGCGTGATGAGTGTGAGGGACCCGTCGTCGTTGTACTGGAGGCTCTGTTCGGCCTGCTGGAAGAAGAGCTGCCGGGCCTGCTCAGAAAAGGAAGCGCCCGACTCGACCGAAACCTCCCGGAACGGATACTGGCTCACGTACAGGACCCCGGCCACCGCATAGAGGAGCACCACGTTTCCCTGCTTTGGTCGGAACACCGCCGCCCCTTGGAAATTCCCGGAGGCTGCCGCAAATCGGCACCGATATCCGGGCCTGCACTGAACCACCCCGCCACGGTTCACCGTGTTCATACTTCGGGAAAAGTAGTCCGGTCCGAGTGAGCCGGGCTCGGACAGGGAGTCCATTCCGGAGAGGAACCGGACATCCAAATCTTCAATGCGGGGAGTCGCCATTAGTCGAGGGTGTCGTACCTGTCAGAGATAGAGTTGCGGTCTTCTACCTGTATCGGAGAGCCGCCGACACCCGTGAGGGTGGCCTCGCGTTCCGTCAGCAACCGAGTAGCGTTCGCCTCGTACGCCTGCCCGTTCGCGAGGTCGGAGTCCCGGTAAAACTTCAGTGCGTGGAGCGCCAGTAGCAGCGCGGGCCGCGAATGTAGCAGAATCCGGTCATGCACGCTGCGAATCTGCGCGGTCCGCTTCCGGTAGCACAGCCGAATCCAACCGGAGCTGTTGTACACCTTCAGGCGGCGATACCGGGGAACCGTTTCGTCGGGCTCGAACACCCCCAGAAGGGTGCCCGTTGAGGTGGAGCTGTCAAAGCTGGAGAGGCGGATATTCCCGGCTGTAACGTCCTTGACGATACCCGTGATTCTGGAGATTGTGGGGGCTCCGTTCTCGGGGAGTGCGTACCCGTAGATGGTGGGAACGATGTAGCCGTCCTGCCACTCGGCACCGACCTTGGTCCGGAGCGGTCGGTTCTGTTCGTCAAACCCGAACACGCGGAGTTCTTTCCCGTCGTCCTCGGTGTTGTCGAGGAACGCCACGACCTTGGAGGGGCACTTCAAATCCCGGTACACCGGATGGAGTCCCGAGTCGTCCCAAGTGTAGTCACACCGGGTCTGGAAATCGCCCGGACCGTTGAGGTGAAAGGAAAAGAGCTGGTCGTGACCGAGCGACGGGTGCCCGCCGATATTGCAAGCCAGCACCGTCTCGACCTCGCGCGGGAGCGTAACGCACCCGCTGTCGATGCAGAGGTCTACGAACCCAACAAGCGGGTCAATCTCACCCTTCTGCGCGAGCAGCTCCACCGCGTCGGTAATCCAGAGGAATAGCTTTTCCTCCTTGTTGAATCCGAGGATGGTCTTTGCGTCGTCGATGATGTGCGAAGCTAGAAACATTAGTCGTCCTCCCCATCGTCGGCCTCTTTGGCAAGTTTGTCAAGGGCGTCTCCCGAATCCTCCTTCGTCTCGTCCTCGGTGCTCTCCACTTCGCAGATTTCTTGGACCTCAAGCTCCACCGAGTAGTCGGTCTTCCCGTCGCAAGTGGATTTGGTCTCGCTGAGCTTCTTAAACTTGAGCGTAATCTCCCCCGACTCCGGGAGGGACACCTTGACGCCCGAGATGTAGAGCGATGGGTAGTGGACCTTCGAGTCGTCTTCCGACTCCTTCGGCATGGCCATCATGGAGTGGTCGGACTTTTTACCTAGGTCGATGGGATATTTCTGTTGCATATTTAGGCGATTTTTCGGACAGCGTAGGCGGCAATCTCAATCGGATTGAGAGCATTCTCCCACCAAAAGTTGACGGTGTCGATTACCCCGGGGGTTTCCGTGGTAGTTCCCGCGAAGTCGTTTCCCGTGTGAGTGGTCATCTGAAGGGGGAAGTCCGCCGCAACGGAGAGTATCGGCGTGAGCATCATCTCTTGAAACAGAGATCGGGTAACGTGAAATTCCCCTTTGGCATTGGAGTTCGGCGCGGAGGCTGCGAAGGAGTACAGGACCGACGTGGCCCCGGTGAAGACTGGCCGAATAATCTCCACCATGTAGCAGCAGAGATACCCCTCCGTGGACGGAGCGGTCATCTTGGCGGAGGTGAATGACCCGACCATTCCGTTGTCGACACCCCCCACCCGTCGGACGGGTTCGTAGGCACCGTGAAGGAACGTCGAGTTCTGCGTGTTCGCAGCCAGAGTGAAGTCGTCGTTCGTCCCGCCGTCAAACCCCCCAACCACGCTCACCGAGTTCGTACAGGTCGCTGCCCCCGCTCCGTACATGAGCGTAGTACCGCTGCAAGCTCCGAGCGAGTACTGGCTCGCGAAAGTAGCCGCCCCGTTGATGCGGATGAGGAGCCCGATGCGAATTGTATTCCACTTCCCGAGCCACGGCATCTTCCGTCCGAACTCTCCGGGGCCGGTGAGTGAGAGCCGATTCTGGGCTAGCGAGCCGTGCGTGGTTCGAGAGACAATGGTTCCGTTCGTTACTACCCCGTTGGCTCCCCATCCGACTCCGCCGTTGAGGGTCGCGATAGCGCCCGCTGAGTAGGACTCGATGTAGTCGAGACAGAATCCGTCGTAGTCTCCGAGCTTAGTGTCGGTGATGCCCGAGATGGACCCGGCTGGACCCGTTGCGCCGGTTGCGCCTGCTGCGCCATTGGCACCCGCTGCACCCGCTGCGCCCGTTGCGCCCGCTGCGCCCGTTGCGCCCGCTGCGCCCGTTGCGCCCGCTGCGCCCGCTGCGCCCGTTGCGCCCGCTGCGCCTGCGGGTCCAGTAGGACCGACGGAACCAGCTCCTCCCGGACCGGCGGGGCCTTGAGGCCCGACAGGACCTTGAGCTCCCAACACTGCGGGAGCGACCTTCTTAGTCTCAAAAGTGCCGTTCCCTTGGTCTACCGCCATGAGCAGAAATCCATCAGGAGAACTGCTCAGCTCAGTAGGATATTCAGAAATCTTTGCCATATTACACCTTCAAGTCGTCGTAGATAAAACCGTTGGTTAACTCGTCTTTCACTGCCAGCCCGTCCTCGTCTTGGAGTACATCTTCGGACCCCGGGTTTGAGACCGCCCGAGTGAGCGGTACCCTCGGGACCCGGTGGAGTTCTTTGATGCCTTCCGGGGAGTCGCAACAGTCCGAGGTGAGCTCGGCGTTGGTATCGCGAATCGTCGGAAGGTTGTTCATCTTAGGAGAGCTTCACGTACATAATCGCGGAGCCCGTCACGTTGATAGTCTGGGTTATCGTGGCAGAGTTGCTGGAGGCGTAGAGCTGAATCACATTGTTCGCCGCTGCGGTCGTCACCAGCCCGAGGCACCACCTCTGGTGAGGATTTATACTACCGTCCACCGTGCTCGAAAAGGTCTCGGAAGCCGAGACGTCGGTAGCTGTCGTGGAGTTGTAGAGCTTGAAGGACCAGAGGCGGGTCGCTCCCGAGTTCTGGATTCCGCCAATCTGGGCGATGACTAGATACGTCCCGGCTGTCGGGAGGGTGACTTCCAAATCGTTAGCCCCGAAGTCCACCTTCGCGTAGGAGGTCGTCATCACGTAGTCCGTGGGTCCTCCGGTCACCGTAGAGTTCTGGTTGGTAACCGCCGTGCCCGCTGCTCCGGTCACACCTGTGGGGCCGACTGCCCCCGTGGCTCCAGTGGCTCCCGTTGGGCCGATGGCTCCTGTGGCCCCCGTTGGGCCTGCGGGGCCCGTAACGGTGAGACCGCGCGGTCCGGTGGGTAGGACGAGGGTTCCCGGGGTAACTGTCACCACCGGAATGGCGATGAGCTCCACGAGGGTCGTGAAAACGGTGGTGCTCTGGAAAATCTGGTCCACCAGTAGCCAACCGACGCCCGGGACGAAAATGGTCTGACCCTCCGACACTACGAGGCTCGGAATGATATTAAACTGGCTGATGGGGCTCCCGACCGTGGGAGCCGTGAAGGAGGTGGTGACAACCGTGTAGGCGTTGTTGCCCGGAACACCTGCGGCACCCGCCGCGCCTTGCGGCCCGACCAACCCGACAATGCCCTCGTCGAAGAGCCGCAGAAAGTAGCACGCCAGACCCTCGGTGGAGCCCCGGGGGTTACCGGGAAGCCCGATGTCTAGGCTGCACGGAAGAGTCCAAGTGACCGCTCCGTTCACCTCGGTCTTCGTGACGTCCCCGAAGAACTGCTGGGAAAAATTCTCAATCTGAGAGGGCAACGACTCAGCATCCGCGCTGTTCGTCGGGCAGGACCCACACGGCACGCAGCCCGAGTTATTGTTCTCCGTACCGTTGGTGCAATCGCAAGACATAATTATTTGGCGCGGTCGTCGATTCCGTCTCGGTTGGCATCCACGAACCCCTGCAACCTGCCGTGGCGGTGGGAGAACCAGTAGAGCACTGCTGCGCCGACGGCGACGCCCATGATGACGAGCTCGTTCCCGACGATTAGGGTGGGGAGGACAATCATAGCCAGACCCGACAGCGCGATGACCGCGCTGGTGGTCACGCTGCCCCCGACAATGACCTTGAGAGGCGGGTAGGCGAAGCTGGCCGCGCCGAATAGGAAGACCAGAGTGCCCACCCATACGACGCCCTTCAGGGCCCCGAGCTTTGCTCCGATTTCGCGAGCGGTATCCTTCTGGGCTGGGCCGATGACCGTGGTAATCTCCTCGGTCGTGACCTTGGCCTCCCGGGGTACCGTCCCGCCGTTTCCGATATTCGGTTCCGAGACCGTGCGTTTATACAACTGGGTTGTAGTTCCGTGCGGGTTCTGGGACTGCTGGACGTTGCCAGCGGTGCCCGAGCTGGACACAAAGCCCGACCGACCCGGTTTCAAAGGCATGACCCCGCACCCGGTCACTAGGACCGAGAGCAGGGCGGAAAGAAGCAGGTAACGAGCTTTCATTTCTTGCGACGGATGGACTTGGCCACACTCCGACACTTGAGAGAGATGTACACGATGGTCGCAACGGCAACCCCAAACTGACCGAAAAGCACGAGTACTTTCAGTACGGGCTCCCCGATGTCCAGTATCCAGTTGGTGCTCGGGGCACCGAACCCGAGGACCGAGGCCGAGAATACCTTGAAGTTGTCAGTTGTCCACATGATTAGTTGGGTCCGCAATGTTTTCCTGAAGAGCCGCCCGGCTTCCGTGCCGGGCAACCCACGAACTGACCAAACTCTTAGCAGACGCCTACGGTGCCGAACTGGTCGCCACCCGTGTAGGTGCTGGAGCTAAGCACATCGCAATCGGGGAGGCCGATGTCGTACGTGCAGCGTTTGTAGATAATGGGGCAGATGTGCTGCGGGCGCTGCGGCTGGTAGGCGCGAGTAATCTGATACTTGTGCCAACCGTAGTCGCCGAACACGTTGCAGTCGTTATCGACGTGGTAATGCCAGTCGAGCTCGCCCATGTGGAGCTGCGGCGCGAACTTGAAGGAGCCCTCGCCGACATAACGCTCCGGGACGAGGCGTTTGAAGGAGTTGTCCGCGATGAGGAAGCCAATCTCGTACGGGGCAGTGAGCCACGCCGGATTGACCTTTGCGTAGGCAGTGTTCTTGCTCGCATTGGAGACAATCACCACCGGGTCAACCAGAGCCGGAACACCCGAGCCCGAGATGGAAGACGCACGCAGCGGGCGTTGGTCCACACCGAAGGTGATGCCACGGTACGCGGCTGCCGTCTCGAAGGAGTATGCCGTGAGGCTCTGCTCGCCGAACTTGAAGGAGCCGTTGGTGAGCGCGATGAGCACTTCCTTCACGCCGGTTTCATTGCGAAAAGACTCGATGATGTCCGAGCTGCCGATGAACCGGAACATGCCGCCGTTACCCTCGCCGAAGGTTTCCGCGAACAGCGCCTCTTTCATGTAGCGCGCAATCGCGTGCAGCGCCTTGAAGGAGACCGGACCCGTGGGGTTCAGCGGGGTGAACTTGACGCCGATATCCGTTTCGCTGCCGCCCGTAAACAGCGAGTTGAAGTCGTATCCCTTGGTCGCGTTGAACTTGGAGGCGGAGCGCAGATAGAGCTGCGCGCGGACGTCCGAGTTGACGTACTGAGTCACGAGCTTCTTCATGCTGTCCTCGGCAGAGAGGTAGCTGGACTTGAAGGCTGCGTAGCCTTTCTTCACGCACACGCGAGGACCGAAGCCACGCTTCGATTCGAGACGAGCCGTAAAATCGACGGCGTCCGTGAGGTCTTGAAGACCGACGGTGCCGCAAAGTTCGGTGTCGCAGACGAAGGTCGGCAGGGCGAGAGAGTCGCCGGGGGCCGCCTGCATCTGGACGGAGTTGCGGATTTCGTCAGAGACGCCAGACGGGAAGGTGCCGCCGCCGATGACGTTGATGAAGGGGGAGTTGGCCGCGAGGGACTTGGCGATTGTGCCAGTGAGGCGCGAAGTGTCCTTGCGAGCGATATCCGAGAGGGTTGCGGGAGTGAGACATTGACCGGCCATAAACTAAAATCTTTCTTGGACCCCCCAAAGGGGTCGGGTTAACTTGTGCCACAGGGGGTTGTGGCGGACCTTGCCTCGCGAGCCAACCGAGACATTTAGGCTCAAGTCCTTCCCGGAACGTGGAAAGAAGATTTTAGTTCCATTTTAATATCTGTGCCAAGTTGTCCCGATGTCAATGTACAAAACGATTCCTCACGTAGTCCAACACCGAGTCGTCCTTGATTCCGTGCAGGAAGCACAGCTCCGCGTCAATCAGCGCGTTTAAACGCTCCGCCGAGATAGTCTTCTCCTGCCAGAAGCTGTTGATTAGAGGGCAGTCGGCCCACCCGGCCCGGGAAAAGTCCTTGGTCAGGTGGAAGTCCCACCCGTACATCGGGGGACATCCGCCAATTTTCCGGCTTATCAGGTGGAGGAAAGCAAGGTCGCCGCTGAACATCGCATTGCCGTTGACGTGGGGCTTCGGGTAGGGGACCATGGCCCCGAATACCTTCACGGGCTTCATCGGGTTGGCATTCACCTTCCGCCAAGCCGCCATCAGTCGGCGGTGCCAATCCGGCACAAGAGGGCTCGAATCCGCTTCCATGCTCAGAATTGCCTCGTACTGGGGAAGCCTTTTGGCCTCCACGAAAGAGTAGATGTGGTCCATGGTACCGAACCAGAGGTCGTTGCACCCCGCAGGCCATCCGGTCCCGCGTCGATGGCGGTTGATGTAGTGGTGAACCTTGAACTTGGAGGACACGTACTCGATGGTCTTCATGTCGTGCTCGCAGTCGAACCGGGACACGAACAGCACGTCCACTTCGTCATTGTGCCGGGGCTCTAGGTCTGCCACGAGTCTCGCGAGCCGCATAGCCTGCGCCCGGTCCCCGTTCCAATATTGGATTGCCAGCAGTAGCTTGCTCATGCGATTGACTTTATGTTGTTGGGGCCGTAAACATGGTCCCCTACGTGCCCACACACGAGGCCCATGTCTACGTGGGGCTGGTGTCCCGACTGGGCGGCCCGGATGCAGAAGGTCACGTCCTCGCCCATCCCTAGACTGGAGTGGACGTTGGACCGGGCGCGACCGGTCGATATGACACTCCTTGCCTCGGCGATTCTTGCGGACTCGGACACCGAAGTATCCCCGAGAATGGCGAGAGCTTGCTCGGTGGCAGTCTTAATATCATGTTCACTGCTTGTGAACCAGTGCCCATAGTCCCCGGAAGCATTGCGGGCGAGATGGGGGAACTGGGTCTCGATGTCGAGGAACACAGAACGGTGGATGAGCATACAGCCGGTGCCGACCCACTTTGTGGGCTTGCAGAGGTCATGGGGAGCCCGGCGGGCGTACGCCTCTTCCTGCCGGTCCGCGTGGCCCTCTGCGTAAACCGGCTTGCCATGCGCCCAGCGTCCGAAATATAGGCCCCCAACCAGTGTTTTACCGTGGGAAAGCAGACGGTTAATGGAGTGGAGTCCGGAAAAGAATTCCGAATGGCCGAAGCGAGTGAATGAATTAAAAAGTTGAGCATTTCCAAAGGGGACAATCATGTCGTCATCGACCGTAAAAGCCCATTCAATTTTCGATTTCAGGAAGTTATCAGCAAGCTTGTTTCGGGAGTGCGCGATGAACGCGTCCCCGAAGTCCAGCATCACCGCCATCTTCTGCCGGTCCAGTAGGTTGAGAATCGAGAAGGCGGTGCGCGGGTTGGTGTACTTGTAGCTCGGGGTCAGGATGCACACTGACTTCCCTTCCCACATGGCCTCTTGCACCTTGGACATCCCGGGAACCGCCCGGACGTCAAACACTTTCTCGACCGCCGACAGGGAGATAGGTTTTGAGCCCGCGTCCCACTGCTTGACCAGACCCTCCCCGACCTCGAAGAAGTTCGCCGCCTCCTGTAGTGTAGGGAAGCTGCGAACCTTCTGGAGGACGAGTTCTCTTAGGTAGGACATGAGATTATTGGGCGGAATCAGCTGCCTCGCGAGCGTATCGGTCGAGGGCCTCCTCGGCAGTCTCGCTGTGAGCGGGCTTGCCAGACTTGCCCTCCGCTGAGGTGTTGCGGAGGCGGCCTGTGGAGCCGTTCTTGACCTTCGCCAAAAGGTCGTTCGAGGCTTTCAGCTCGCCGGTGAGCTTCGTAATCTGGGCTTCCGAGGTGCTCTTCAGGGCGCTAAGCTCGGCACGGGCGCGGAAAAGCTCGGGGCCCGCGAGGGCTAGGGTGGCACGCATCTCCGGAGAGTCGTCGGCAATGGCTTCCTTCATATACTGCTCGGACTCTTTGACCAGCTCGTTGTGCTTCGCAACTTCCGCCTTCTGCGCGGCGGTGGCCTTCGCATCTGCCGTCTTCGGTTTCAGCCATTCAAACTCTGGGAGGAGCCCCTTCAGGGTGGTCTCCGCCCGGACCTGTAAGGACTTTTTCTGCTCCTCGGTCTGGGCCGCGCGGGTCTTCAGAAACTGGTCGGAGTTCTGCTTCGCGACCTCGATTGCCTTGGCCTTCCTCTCGGTGATGTCTTCGTTCTCGACGAGTTTGCTCTCGATGGCACGGCGGGTGACCGGGCTCAGCTTGGCTAGGATGGGCTCCCAGTCCACTCCGTTCGGGCCCCCGAGCGCCTTAATCTTGTCGATGGTCTCCGACGTAGCGCCCGCTGCCAACAGCTTCGTGTAGATTGTGTCCGTGTTGGCCTGCGCCTTTGCGTCGAAGGCTTTGAACTCGGGGTCTGACTCAACGTCCAAGCCCCTGCGGAACGAGCGCAATTCTTCCAGTTCCTTCTTGATTTCGGGGGTCATCCCGTCGCCGAGAGACTTGACCTTGGTCTCCAGCTCAACCCTCGCGGCCTCCACTCCGGCGGCCTTCTTGGTGAGCTCAACAATCTTCTCGCGCGCGATGCGTTTGACCGTGTCGAACGCCTCCCCAGTCTTCGGCTTCGTGTGGGGCGGGAGCTCGACGGCATCCAGTTCGTCCTTCTCCACCTCGGGAGCGGCGGCTTCGGGAGCAACCTCGGGGGCAACCTTGGGAGCAACCTCGGGAGCAACCTCGGGAGCAACCTCGGGGGCCGAGTTGGATTCGCCTTCGCCTCCGGTGGCTTCCTCCATCATCCGGTCGAGGGCGCTTGCCGTGTTGAGGTCCTCGGAGGGAAGTCCTTCGAGCTCGGGAATTTCGTCTTGGGTGTCAGCGGGCATAGTCAGTTCGTGGGTTCGTTGGTGGTACCCTCAGAGTCTTTCCAGAGGGCGTCGTTGTCAATGGAGGGGTAGCTCTCAGAATTTCCCGCCGCTTCGACGGGGCGGGATGTCCGGAGAGAAAGTAGAAAAGCGATGGAGGCGGTGTAACCGGCGACCTCCCCGCTACGCACGAGGGTCTTGTTGACGTGCGCGCCGTCCAAGAGTGCCGGGCAGGCCGACGACAGCAGGCTGAGGCACTTCTGCCCCGCTGAGCTCTCAACAAAGGCCCGGACGGTGGCCGCGTCTTCCGAGGTCCACTCTGGCAACACGTCTTCGTTTGGAATAAACATATCAGGCGGTGGGGGCTGCGTCGGTTATCACGTTGGCGGTGGCCGGGTCAACCGGGGCCCCGTCGATGGCGGCTCCTGCCACTTGTTTTTGCTGCTCGGCAGCTTGCTTCAGCTGTTCCATTCCCGCTCGGAGCTTCGTGATAATGTTGAGCGGCTCGGCAAGCTCCTGCTCGGTGGCTCCCGCTTGCAGCGCCATCTGCGCGTGACCCTCAGCGTGGGCAAGCATCGCGTTCAAAATCTCAACCGCGTGAGGGTCCTGCACGGCAGCCTGCGCGGTGCTCTCCATCGCAGGCAGCAGCACCGTGAAATGCACCAAGTGATTGTCTCGGGGGGACACCGGAACGTCAGCGCCCTGCCCGGCAATCAGTGTCAGCTCCAGCATCTGGAGCCGAGTCTGCTCGGCAGTGACCGTCGGGTCCTCTTCGGGGAGCAGCACCTCGTTGGCGAACTCGGCGTCGATGAGCGCCGTCAGCTTCTTCTCCTCCAGCTTGCGCTGGTTGTACAGCGGATTCCCCCGGGCCTCAGCGGCAACGGAGACAATCTGCTGACGCTTCTGCTCGGTGTAGTCCCGGACGGTCTCAACCACCGTCTGGGCGGACAGATAGTCCAGCTCCTCCCGAGTCATCACCTTGAGCATCCGCTCTTGCATCTTCTTGGCATCCTCTTCGCCTGTGTTGGCGTCGCACAGCCGCTTCTGCATGGACGACACCAGCGACGCGAACTGGACCAAAAAGCGGGCGATGATGCTGTCCTTTGTCTCCCCCTCTCGGGAAGCGAAGAACTCAACCTGCGCCTTTGTCACCCGTTCGCCCTCGAACACCTTCGGGGTGGTCGCCCCGGCCATGCTGTCGAGCAGCGAAGTCAGGAACTGGTCCAACTTGAGGAAGGGCTCCACGCCCGATTCCAGTTTCCGCTCAGAAATGTTGTAGCCCTGCCCGATGAGGATGGCGTTGCCGACCACGGACATTTTGAACCGGCGGAGCGCCTTGTCGTCCGCTTGGATAATCATCTTCCCGGCCAAGTTCAACCGGTCCACCACCTCGTTGCGGGAGCGGTCGAGGATTCCGGCCATCGCGTACAGTTCGCGCCCAATTCCCTTCGAGCCGTGGAGAGTTCCGTTGCCCTGCTGGAAAGCAAAGAAGGCCACCGCGTCGGCCATCGACGGATACTGGTCCTCCGACGTGAACAGCTCCTTGAACGTCAGGTCTTGGAGGATGTAGTGGGAGACCTTCCCGTCAATTTCAGCCGCGAACAGGTGCCAGACTGTGACAACCCGCGAACCGGCCTCGTGGGAGAGCCCTACGCTGGATTCCCGAATCAAATCTTCATGGACCCGACTCCAATCAGAGAAAGAGCTGCGCCGGTCGTCGGGCATCGACGCATTCAGCGCGGTGACCACGTTTTCCACGTTCCAGCCGCGCGTTTCCGCCGCTTTTGGGTCCTCGACGAGCAGAAAGAGCTCGTGAATCAGGAAGGTCTCCTTCATCACGACAATCTGGGCCGATTTGGGACTCTGCTTCATACCGGTGGGCACGAAGAACTGGTCCTGCCGGAAGAATTTGGGCATCCAGTGGAATTCGTCGAGCCAAGCAGCCGCCGCGAAGCCGAAAAGAGCGTTCTCCTGTGCTAAATCGGCGCAGAAGCTCCTCCACTCGGGATGGGAGCGGATGGTGGAGGTGATTTCGTTGCGGAATACCTCAGTTTTGATGCCCGAGCCGAGGGTTTCCTCGGGGAGAGCGGAGTTTGTGAGGTACTTTACGCCGTCGATGGCCTGCACAAACCTCGGGGCCACCTTGTCAACCAGCATCGGGAGAGGTTTGGTGGTGAAGTTGGACTTCCATGATAGCCCCTCGGACTCCAGCGCGCTGGTAGAGAATGGCCGCTCACTGTTGTACTTGGACATGATGCGCGCGTTCTTCACGTTGCGCTCTTTGCTCGCCATCTCGACCGTAGTGATGATGTTCTGGGCCTGCTTGACATCCCGAATCGCTCGGTTCCGGGGGGCCAGCGACTTGGACAGGTCTGGCTGGCTCACCGCGCCGTCGGATATCGTCTGGGTGGGCGAGGATTCGCTTAGATGGTCATTCGGCATACAAAATATAGGTGTCTGAGGGTTCTACAATGTCAAGGTGCATTCGTCACGGGCCACTTGCCCAAGTCACATTTCTTTGTGGCGACGTGGACCGCCAGCGGGAGCCAGCAGGAACACTCAAGGCACTGGTTGGTGCTCTTGTCGCGCCTCGGGCAGGTGTCGCAGATGTTCGTCCGGGCCTGCGCGACCGACTTCGAGACAAGTACGTTCTCTCCCCGGGCCATCGCGGCCATCGCCCGACCCGCCTCAGCGGCGGCCTTGAAGGGATTCGGAAGCATTATTCGCGCCTCCAGCAGTCGGCGGGCTGGCCGACCTCGGAAACGGGCTCGTTCTTCAGGTGGATGGACGTTTGGCAGTCCTCCCCGAGGATACGGCAGGGAAAAAGGGCCTTGTTCACGGAGCCCTTCTCCCCGAGAATCGTACGACGAGCCCCTGTAACAGACGAGATGCAGCTCTCACACGCGGTGGATAGCGGCTGCTGCCGGGGGCACCGGAGGCAGATTTCAGAGCGTCGGATTGCCTCGGCCTCGTCAACCCGGGGGAGTGCGCCAAACTGTCTCAGTCTGGCGAGAGTGAGTGCAAACCAGTTTAGCACCCGGGAGTTTACACTGTCGTTTACACGCTGCGGGGGCTGGGGTTGCGAGTCTGGGCTACAGAGCCCGGGGTATAGGGCACACTGCTGCGTGTTTACCTCCGCCTCTGGGTTCCCGGGGGGCATCCCGTTTCGGACCCGGTAGGCAGCGACGGTGCGGAACAGGTCCCTCCACGAGTCCCCGCGATGTTTCACGCCTTGGGCGTCCGTGAAAATATACCCGTCAGGTGGGTAGAGGTTGGGATTGAATGTCATAGGTAGTCGAATCGGTTGGTCTCGTCACATCGGGCTGAGTCCCGGTCGTCGTCGGAGTCGCTGATGTCCGCTATCGCGGCATCCTCGGTCATCGACGGGATGAACCCAGCCGCCCTCCGAACCGCGTGGACAATCAGGGTCACCGCGTCCGCTTTGTCCGGGGACTTGTTCTGGTTGCGGCTCTTGTACTCGGGCTTCGACTCCACCTTGCACTTCTTCCCCTGTGCGCGGAAGAGTCGGCTCGTGAGCTGCGGCTTCACGTCGGAGAGGTCCAAACCGGGGGAGGCGAAGCAACACCGGAACTCGATGAACTTCTTCAGCGCGAACCAGAGCTCCGACTGCATCCGGTCGTAGAGCTCTGCGCCGGTCCCAGTGTCCTCCATCATCAGCTTGGTATCGCTGGCACCCTCGGAGTAGTTCACCCCGACAATCTGTCCCCAGTTGTACCGCAGAAGGTCGTACACCCCCTGCCCGTTTCCGGTACGGTCAATCGCCAGCCACTCGGGCTCGATGCGCGCCAGCTTCGCCACGCGCTCGACCTCCGCTGCCATCGCAATGGTGTCCCCGACCGGCAACTGGAAAAGCTGTTCGATGAGCAGCAGGTGCCGGGGACGAGCCCGGCCCTTCTGGTCTTTGAAGAAGACGGTTTCGCCATCCGGGTGTGCGAGGGTGGCCGGGTACTTTACCGCCGTAGCCTGCCCAAACAGCCCCTTCGCGAACTCCGCCCGGTCTCCGCCCTCCAGCGCCATGTCCACCCCGCCGACAGAGCGTGGGACGTCGAACCAGATGACCTCGGCCTTCCACCGCTCCACCATCCCGGGCGCGATGATGGTCATCACGGTTCCCGTGGGCGGGAAGCACCCGCGCGCCATGGACCAGTACCCCGGGGAGTTCATACCGCCCGAGTTCTGGATGATGAGGTTGAACCCCTCCCGGGTCTGCAACCCTTCATAGACCACCCGACCCGTCAGCACGTTCTCGCTCTTGGCAGCGTCCAACCGGACCACGTACCACCCGCGCGAGGAGGTCCATTCAAAGTGTGCGTCGGGGTCGAAGGACGCCCAGCCGTCCGGGGGCTCGCATCGTTGCCCAACCGGGTCGTTCTGGTCGGTCGGGTTAAACGCCCCGATAATCTTCAGACCCGACCCGTTGGTATTGGAGAGGAGGTTGTCGATGTCCCGCCAGATGCCCCCGGGGATGTTTGCAATTTCGTCGAGGAAGATGAACAGCCGGGACTGCTTGCCGAACAGTGGGTGGGGCTTCTTGCGGTTGCTTCGCTTCACGCCCTGCAGTCGGCCAGCCGCCTTTTTGCCGAGCGGGATTACGACGCCCGAGATTGAGCTCTTGCGCTCGCGGAGGTTCAGCCCGATGAAGAGTTTCCCAACGGTGCCCGGGAGCGGGATGCGGGAGTTCTTGTGGAGCTGGACTAGGTGTGTAAACAGGTTGTCTTCCAAGTGCTGCTCACTCGGTCCGAGCACCTTGACCGTGGTGTACTCCGGGTCCCGAATCCATTCGAGGAAAAGTTTAATCGCCATCGAAAAGGATTTCGACATTGACCCTGCGCCCATCAGCAGAATGTTGTTGTGCTGCTCGAACGCGCGCCACACCCGCTGCGTGGAGTCCGGTCGCGGGTCGAACTGGGTGGTGCCCCAGAGCATCAGCGCGGCCTCCTCCAGCCCGTCGTTATTGAGCAGCCAGTGGAGCAGAATCCCGAGCAGCGTGAATGCCTGCTCCTTGGTCTCCACCCGGGTCTTGAGCGACGAGAAGTCCCGCACCAGCTTCGCCGCGTCAATCACCTTCTCCTCGGCGAGGAGCTGGGTAACCTGCTCGGCAAGCAGCTTCTGAGGACAGTCGGAGGCGAGCATATCAGGGGAAGAGAATCTGGAGCCGGGTAGAGAGGCAGAGGTAGGAGGCGGAGACGCGCTGCATGTAGTTCCAGCTCCCCGCCCGGACAATTACGTCGTGGATGTTATCGAAGAGCACGGCGAACGGGATGAGAACCGCTACCAAGGTAGCGAGCAGGAGGATGAGTATGGACTTCATAGATTCAAATCGCGGAGAACCTCACGCGGGGTTTTTCCAAAGGTAGACTTCCCGTTTGCGTACTTGAAGTCGATGTCCGCCACCGCGTCGAATCCGCCGTGGCTCCAGAACTGTATCATCGGATTCGGCAGCGTCGCCATCTCTTCTGCATAGGCCCGGTCGAGGTTGACCCACTCGTAATCGTCGCGCATGTACTGGTAGGCAAAGGCCCCCATGACATTGGACTCGGAGAAGTTCGCGGCGTCGCTTCGGTTGGACTTCTGGGCGTACGCGCCGACCCCATACACGTAGTCCTCGAAGGGCATCTGGTGCTGGTTGCTGACGTGGCCGCGCACGCGGGGGAACAGCGACCTCGGGTACATCAGCGGAAGCCGACGCATGAACTCAAACTCGGGAGTCCACCCGAGGGCAGCCTCGGTTCCTTTGCGCCACGGCTCAATTCCCGGCGCGTACTCGAGCAGCTCCTCGTAGGAGTTCATCAGCATGACCGGTTTCCCGTTGCGGAAAAAGGGCTCGGGGGTGAAGGCCCCGGAGACTACACAGTCCGAGCCGACCAGCCAAATGTATTCTGCCCGCGCGCAGAGCACGTCTCCCATCATCATGGAGACCTGTGCGCGGAGGTTGCCAAGACCGGGGGGTCCGTCCACCACCCATACCTCAGCTCCGGGGTATTCGCGCGCAGCGATTGCCCGGGCATCCGCCGAGTCCTCATAGGAGACCGAGATGACCGGGGGGAGGAATCCCTTCATGTGCCGGTACAGCGACCGAAGGTTGACAGCCAACCACGGGAAATCTTTCTTGTACGAGGCGATGAGTACTTGATGAGTCATAGTCCGAGACGCGCAAAAACTTCACGAGCCGTTGATATACTGTCGAACCTGTCCGTCACTTTGTCAAGCCCCCCGTGGCTCCAGCCCTCCGCCACAAACCCCTTCGACGGGTTGGCGTGTTGCTTCAGGTCGAGCCACTCGTAGTCGTTGTGGAAGAACTCCTGCGCGATTGCGCCCAAGGTCTCGAACTCGCAGAACCCCTGCGGGAACTCGTTCTGACGCCCGAGCAGATACTTCTCCAGCCCCTCTGGGTGCTGCTTCTGCACCGCTCGCCGCAGCTCGACGTACACGCCCCGGTAGTGGACATACGGCGGCGTACACATGGTCGCCAGCTTCACATCGCCCCCGAGCGCCTCGTCCACCCGGCTCTTCCACATGCCCGGACCCCACGACTGGTCGAGGTCCGCGAACCGGTTGAAGATTCCGAGCAACTTGCCGTCGCGCATCCACCGGTCTGGGGACACCGGCTGGGTGAATACGGTATCCGCGTCGAGATGGAAAATGATGTCGGTGTCGAGCAGCAGGTCCGCGCAGCACTGCCAGAACTGGTGCCAGTTGAACCCCGCGCCCGGCCACTCCTCTCCGGTAACCAGCCGCACTCCGTACTTCGCGCACACCCCCGCAAACATGAACTCGTCCCGGCGCGGGACGAAGCACACGGCGTCATTGAACCCGCGCGCGAACTTGGCGTAGCTGCGGATGGAGTACTCGAACCACTCGATGTCTTTCCCGCAAGTGTTCCAGAGGAGCCCCGAGGTCATAGCCCGAGCCTTCGGAACAGCTCCATCGGGCTCTGCACCCCGCCAAGGGCCGGGCCGAAGTCGTGCTGCCGGTTCAACCCTCCGTGACTGTAACACTGCGCGATGTGACCAATCGACGGATGGGTTTCCTTCTGAAGGTCGAGCCAGTAGTAGTCCTGCTCGTAATAGCGATAGGCGACGGAGCCCAGAGTCTCGAACTCGCAGAACCCCTGCGGGAAGCTATTCTGCTGCCGGTTGACGTAGGCTGCCCAGCTATGGTTGTGCTTCTCCACCGCCTCGCGGGTCTTGGCGTAGACGTTGCGGTAGTGGCAGTGCGGATGCCCGGTCATCGTGGCGCGCGTGGCGTCCCCGCCGATGGCGTCGTCCACCCGAGACTTCCACTGCCACGGGCCTTCACGCCCGCCGGTCAGCAGATGGTCGAAGGAGACGTACGGACAAATCAATTTCCCTCCACGGACCCAGTCCTCCGGACCGGATGGACTAGTGAACATGGTATCCGCGTCCATGTGCCAGATGGCGTCAGCCTCGGGAAAAGCCATGTCTGCCTCGCACTGCTTGAGCTGGTGCCAGTTGAAGGACTTGTCGGGCCAGTCGTTCTCAGCCAAAAGGGTTATGCCGTTGCGCTCGCACGGTTCGCGGAATGCGTCTCTGTGCCGGGAAGGGACCAGACAGGCAACGGAGTGGAACCGGCCACGGGCGAACTTAGTAAACGAGGCTGCGCTGTACCGGAACCACGGGAGGTCCCCTTGGTAGGTGTTCCAGAGTAGAGCGGTTTTCATGCCTGAAGAGGCGGAGTTCTTTTTGTTGCGGGGCTGCCGGAATACGTTATGGCCCCAAATTACCGGTTCCTGCGCCCCCTCAGTTTTACTCCGCCTCGCGGTTGGATTTGTTGCCCCCGAAGGGATTCATTCCAATGGCCGCATGGTTTGAGTTGGCGCGGGTAGTTTAACGGGCTCAAGGCCCGAAAGCGTTAACTGACGGTGACCACGATAGTCGGTGCCGGGGGCACAGACGGAATGGCCGGGCCGGTGGCGGACGCAGACAGTGCGCTGTTGCCCACGAAGTTCTCAGCGCGGACAGCCCAAGTATACACACCGGGCAGCGGGTTGAGAATGTTGAGGGACGGCACAGGTGAGGGTGCGACAGCAGCCTTGAAGGCGAGGGCGCTACCGTCTTTGGATTCGTATACGGCGTAGCGAGTGACACCATCTTCGGAAGGGTTTGCGGGCCACGAAAGGGTAATTGTGGTAGAGGGCATGTTTGTTTTTCTGTACTGTTCTGTTTTATGGTTGCGGGGGCAGGAATCGAACCCGCGACCTCGGCTTATGAGACCGGTGTTTTACCACTTCACTACCCCGCAGCAGGACCGACGCGGACCTGAAGGCTCCGGATGAGGGAGCGAGCTATAACCACAATCCGGAACTGGCGGGGTTTGCTGCCCTGCCAAAGTTGCGCTAACTTCACAGAAAGATATGCTCCGCGAGGTGGTGATGTCAACCAAATATCGGGTCCAATTCCACATGCGAAAGCAGCACCCACCGACCCCCTATCGCGATGAAGTGCGACGCCGAGCGGCAGCAGTAGAAGACGGCTTCTTGGCCTTCGATGACCGGTGGCATGGAGCTCCTTTCTCCACTGCCTTCGGATGGCCGGAAAAACTGTTGGTCGCCCGTGCAATTAAACGGCTCTTTGCTACGGAGTCCGCTGTGTTCATTTTTGAGATGGTACATAAATCAAACATGTTGGAAGGATACCCCACCCACCACCGACTTGTCAACAACTAAGTACGCAACGCTGCGCCCCCCAGAGGCTTCCCTCACAACCAGCACTCCCGAGCCGTCCATCAGTCTCGGCACCATCCCCCGGAAGTTCTTCTGGTCGGTTCCACCGTCAAAGCGGGGAACCTTCCCCATCCGGCAGTCCACGGTCAGCCGCTGCGTCACTTCGTCAATTAGTTTTAGGTCCATTGAAATAGCCGTTCTGTTTTAATACAAACTGAATTGAGCTCTTGCTCCAGCGGCGGCCCCCGCTCGGGCTCGGGAACCGGTTCTCCAGCAAATCGTCGGACACCTCCGACAGCGACGCGCCTCCAACCCACGAGCCTATCATCACACTCAACGCCCGCAACTCAATCTCGGCAGCCACCGGGTCCTTGTTGTCTCCGTAGCGGCGGGTTCCGCCACAAGGGCGTCCCGTCGCAAGGGCCTTCTTCCGACGTCCCGACTGTAACTTCCTGCACAACTGCGACTTCTCCCACTGTGCGAGCGCCCCGAGGAGCTGACGAATCAACACGCGGGTCGGGTCGCCCTCCGCGTTTACCAGCTCCTCACCAGAATCGGCGGAAAAGACTTGGATGCCCCGGCGTTTACACTCTGCGAAGAAAAGCTCTGAGACGATGAGGTCGCGCCCGAGACGGTCAACTCGTTCCACCACAATGGTATCGACGCCCAGCTCGGGCGTGCAGAGCTCGATAGCCTCCGTCAGGACTGGCCTGTCCATAACGGAGTCTCCTCCGGACTGCTGCTCGCGGAAATCCCGCAGAACAGACCACCCCTTGGACTCGCAAAACTTGCGAATGGATTCAAGCTGGCGCGGAAAGCCATCCCCTTCAACCTGTTGGGCGGTGCTGACGCGCAGATAAGCAAAGACTCGTTTCATGCAGGCTTAATCTCGCACGCCTGCTTTATCCTGTCAAGCTCCCCGGACGCCGCGAAGTCGAGCAGCAGCTCGGCGTGTAAACGTATCCACTTCTCGTTGTGGTCAAAATGCGCCAGATGGGCCAGCTCGTGGCAAACCAGCTCCAGAACCCTGTACGGCTCCAGCCGCCGGAGGTCGAAGGCCAGTTCCCCTTCAACGCTACAGTGCCCATCCTTCCGAACGGCCTCCCGTGGCCGCAACTCCCGGATGGATTCCAGTCTGAGGCCGTGCTTATCGGCGTAGTGCCAACAGAGAGATTCGACAAGAAGCCAGATGGGGGTGCGGGGTGTGGTGGTCTTCATTGCGAGGGTCGAAATTATGGTGGGATTTTTTATTCCGCGCGGGAAGGGCTGAGCGAGCTGCGCCCCCGGAATGTCCCCCCGGGCCGATTTCGGGTCGCCGGGTGCTCGAACGGTGTCCCGGACAGTGTCCCGACAGGACCGTCCAGCGTGTGGACACAGTCTGGACGCGGGACAGTCACATGGGACAGTGCGACGCTCAGACGCTGCCCTACCCCCCGAGAATGCGCGGGACTCACGCATTCTGGGCGTACTAGTCGGCCTCGAATGTGCGCTCGGGCCGGGCTAATTTCGCTCAACCTGCGGTTCATGTAGGGGTTTCCCCCAAGCTGTCGTTCAACAGGTTGGGCGTCAGGGTCTTGGGGGCGGGGAAGTCGAGGTGCTCTTGGGCTCGGGCCATGAGGGTGGCGGGTGTCTCCTTCCGCATGGCGCTGCTGTTCAGGGCGGCCACCACGGCGGCGTGTAGCGCGTCGCCACTCACGGCACCCTCTTCGGTCTCACCACGCTCGTTGCGTTCGGCCACCGAGTCCCCAAGCGCGGCGTAGCACATGTTCTGGGCGTTCTGGATGGCCGTGGACAGGTCCCGGACGAAGGAGCAACTCAGCTTCAAATCGTGGCCCGGCTTCTCCGACGATGCGCCATTGCGGACCATGCCGATGAGCTCGCGGGGGCCGCGCTCTTCATAGGCTGCCATGATGCCGGTCAAAAGGGAGCGGAACCGGTGGGCCTGCACGAAGTTCAATGCCCGGTTCTGGGCGCGTTCATAGTCGCCCGGCTTGTTGCTCTTCGACATCACAGAGAGCCGCCGCACCTTCTCGGACCAGCCCTCTTGCTCAGCAAGCGCCTGCACCAGAGCAGGTTCGAGGTCGAGCGCAGCCGCTGTTCGGCTCACGTCGCCGACCAACGTCATATAGGTCAGGAAAATCTGGCTGATGTCCAGCTTCGTCTTATCTATCTTCATCACAACGGTTTGCGTTTGTTCGCGTCCCACCAAATCGACCGCTCGACGCCACGTCGAAGCTTCTTACTGGCCTCGTGCAACTTGCGGATGTGCTCGGGGGCAGACTGGAAAAGGAAATCTGCGTCGGACTGTTTCTTCTTCGGCTCAGGCATACAAAAGAGAGATGCGAACGAAAAGCTCCGCGTCAACTTGCGGGAGATTGCGCCCTTAAAGTGGGGGGTAGAGCTCCCAGCTATATCTACTAACACCAAAAATGGTATTCTGATATCTATTATGTGTAGTGAATAAATATAATAAAGAGAAGAGGTGGAAAGCACAAAGACATGCCGTGCTCTTTCGGGTTAGTGGATATAGCTGGGAGCTGTACCCCCCACTTTAAGGGCGCAATCTGGGGCCTCCTTGACAGCCCTTTTCTTTGTGTTAGGTTGGTAGGTGGAAGATATCCGGACACTTAAACGAAATGACACGGTGACGCTTGGTCGCAACTGCGAAACGCTGACCGGCACACTCTTGTACTCCTATCGCCTCTCCGTCGTATGAGCGAAAAGTCTAATCCGCTGTTCTGGCAGTTCTGCTCCATCCGTTGGGTGGGGACCCAGCACGACACGAAGGAGGCGGGCACCACGGGCAGACCGCCCCAGCCCCCGCACTGGGAGACCTATGTGAGGACGCCGTACGGCAAGTTCATCCTCGACTTCCCCTCGCGTGTCCGGGCTGCCGAGTACGCAGACATCGTGAAGCTTGCCATGATGGAACAGAACCTCCTCCGCAACTCGACGCGCCCGGTGAAGTTCAACTTCCCGCGCGACCACTACCCCGGAGACATCAAGCCTCTCGTCGGCTCCAAGCTCCGCCAATTTCTCGACAAGGCCAACCACAAACTAAACTCCAAACTCCAAACTCAACCTGCCACTAAATGAACAGCACATTTCAATACTCCGACCGCCACGAATCCTTTTTCGGCTATCGTATCTACATCAAGGGCATCATCGTGAAGGAGGTAGGCTTCGGCACCGAGGCCGACGCCGGATGGGCCGCCGACAAAGCACGCAGACTCCTCACTCCCTTCATCGGCAAGAGCAGGCCCTACAACTTCCCGGACCGGGTCCAGCAAATGACGGAGTCTGAGATGGGCTCCCTCAGCGATGCGTTGCTGGCCTTTTACCATCAACTGTGCCTCGCGTTTCCCTCCGCGTTAGCACCTGCGCTCGCGGTGTCTCCGGCACCAGCCGCTGCACCGGCACCGAAACGCGTGATGTCGGTCACCCAACGGGCGGACCTTCAAGCCCAGATTGCAGTGGCGTCTCATAAGCGGGACTGCCTTCTCGCGGCTGCAACGAACATCCGCGCGGCGTTCGGCGCATACCCGGAAGGTCGTCTCGGCACGACGGTAACCTACCTCAGCGGGCAGGCGGCCCGGCTTGACATCGAAGTCTTCGGGTTGGAGAAGCAGCTCCCCGCGCCCGTAGTCTCCCCACTTGACACTGAGACCACCTGATGTATCTTCCTCATCGACCCTAAACCACAACCCAAAAGCATAACCCCATGAAATACATAAGTGCCCTCCTCCTGTTCCTATTCGCAATGCTCACCGCACCGCTACAAGCACAGACCGCGAACAACTGGGTCCAGTTCTACATTGACCCGGCCATCGCAGCCACCGCAAGTATCGCCACCATCCGGGCCAACCTCGTGAAGTACGTGGAAGACCTGAACTTCATCCTCGCCAAGAACACCGGGCGCAAGTTCGACTTCAACCCGGCCACGGGAGTCATTGTCACCAGCACGCAACCCTTCGACGGAATAGTTCCGGCGGGCGGGGCTCCTCAAGTTGGGTATCAAATCCGAATCTGGGTCCAGAAAAGCAACGTGGACGCCAGCACGGGCGGGTTTCATTCCATCCACTCCAACGGGGACGCCGTGATAAAAGACCTTTACTGGAACAAATTCTACAGCCCCTCCGCGCTGACCTCTCTCCAAGTCGTAGACTACGCTCGTCAGCTTAGGACCCTTCTGCGCCCCTTCGGTAACATCTGTGGCCTCAGCCGGGAGACTGGAAACTACTGGAACCTCGCCGACGCCATCAACCCGACGGGGTATCCGTCTTCGGTGCTGCCCGACATGCACGCCTTCAACGATTGGGCTGTGCCCATCTTCAACCCCACCGACACCTATTGGGGCACGAAGGGAGACTACGCCGGGGAACCAATGTTTGCCTTGCCCTTCCCGGCCGCTGACCGCGCGGCCATCCGGGCAACTTACGTCTTCAGCACCCTGTCGGCCAAGGTCATCCGGTCCAACTATCGCTGGCCCACTTCCAACCCGCCGATGGCCAGCACCACCGGGCTGCAAGTCACCGTCATCGACGCCGAGAGCTGCCTCCCCCTCACGGTCGCCCAAGTCTACCTCGACCGCACCGGCCCTTTCCAGACCCCCGGAATCATCTTCCCCTTGCCCGTTCGCACTGGCCCGGGCACCTACACCTTCGACTGGCAGCCGCTCGGGGGCGGAGTCGGAGTGTTCCTCGACCCCATCCGGGTCGTCGAGGTGACGTCCCCCGGATACACGTCAGAGTTTTTTTACCTGACCGGCATCGACCTCTTGAGTTCCGGCGTCTATGGAAGCCCCAACTGGACCCGAGAAGTCTATCTCCACCGACCCAACCTCCGGATTTCCATTGCGCCAAATCGTGCCGTGACGGTGTCCAAGCTGTGCCTTGGCCTTACGTGGGAGCTTCAGTCTTCCGAGGACTTGGTAAATTGGACGACCATCTTTGCCAACACCCAGACGACGACCTCCTCGACTATGAACTTCCCGCACCCAACGGGCGCACCGGAACGCCTCTTCTACCGCACCCGCATCCCCACGGCTTGCCCCGTCGTCGCCAGCCTGTCCGCACCCGAACAGTCAGCCACCACCACCACCAGCGCGAAGACCGCTAGCACCACCACCAGCACCACCAGCACCACCAGCACCACCACCAGCACCAAGAAAATTGAGCTGCCGCCGCTGCCGAAGCCCGCCAAGCTACGGAAAAACTGATTGACGCGGGGCACGGGGAAATAGTCGAAAATAATTCTTGCGCCGTAAGCGGTTTACTGTATATTGACGCCATGAAAAGACACGCGAACGAAGAAGTGGTGGAAAAGCTGAAAGGCTACAGTGCGGCATCTGCCAGTCTCGCATCATGGGCGGCCTGTTTTAATGAAGCCAACGGTGCTGGCCGCATGACGGTGTGCTGGCCGCGCACGTCAGACTCCGAAGGCTCTGGAGAATATTACGAGGCGGTCTGTTTGAACATCAACGAGGCCGAATCGGCGGAAGCCGAACTCTACGAAATCGTGTCTGGCTGCTGATTGACGCGGGGCACGGGGAAATAGTCGAAAATAATTCTTGCGCCGTAAGCGGTTTACGGTATCTTGAAGCCATGAAAACGAAATACGCAATCCGGCTGACAGAA
>Ga0315274_10001235_pt1 | contig 39435 bp, 32 predicted proteins | sample YL17G02_20_MG_FD_203700 | JGI IMG/M metagenome (GOLD analysis project Ga0315274, IMG submission 203700) | Sediment microbial communities from Yellowstone Lake, YNP, Wyoming, USA - YL17G02_20 | ecosystem: Environmental > Aquatic > Freshwater > Lake > Sediment | place: USA: Wyoming | collected...
CCGAGGAATCGGGGGCCGAGCAGAGAGACGATGATTCGGAACGAAAAGAGAGGAAAAAGCACAAAAGAAAATCAAAAAAACCTTGACAGGTGCCGCGCTTTCATACATGGAAGGAAAACCCTACAAAAGGGTTTCCTTCCAAGAGTGTCCGACGGGACTGGTTCCCCAGGGGCCAGAGGGCGTTTCCGGCACCGGTAGAAAATCACACAAACAGAGATACCAGCTCAAAAAAACTAGTTCTTCTCTTATCCGTATATCATAGTGTAAAATATTGAGCTTGGAACATGGCCAAAATCAACATCGGCGAGTCGTTCGGAATGGCCGCGGCCTCCCTCTGGTCCAATAAGCTGCGGACATTCCTGACCCTATTGGGCATCATCATCGGCGTCCTGACCATCATCACGGTCGTGTCCATCATCCAGGGCCTGAACAATTATGTCTACACCAAGATGTCGTTCTACGGCGCCAATGACTTTTCCGTGTCAAAATTCTCCATGTTCGGCGCATCACTCAAGGACTTCAAGGAGCAGATGAAACGGAAAAACCTGACGCTCGAGGAGATGGTTCTTCTCCGCGACAAGTGCCGGACCTGCGATCTCATCGGCGCCACGGCCGGCACGGGCCGAACGGTCAAGTATAGCAACAAAGAAGTCAAGAATGCCGAGGTCCGGGGCGTGACTTATCTCGACCATAGGATCGGCTCGGTCCTGGAGCTCGAGCGCGGGCGCCACATTCAAAAAGAGGACGAAGACCATTCCCGGTATGTCTGCGTCATCGGCGCCGAAATCGCCGAAAAGCTCTTCCCTTATCTCGATCCCCTGGGCAAGTGGATGAAGGTGGGAAATCAGAATTTTCTCATCATCGGCATCGGCAAAAAACTGGGCAAGGTCCTCGGCTTCAGCCAGGACGGATATGTCCGCATTCCCATCACGACATTCCTAAAAATCTACGGCTCAAGGCGCAGCCTCAACATCAACATCCACACCTCATCCCAAGAGATGATGGCCAGGGCTCAGGAGGAAGTCCGGACGATCCTGAGGTCTGCCCGGAAGCTCCCCTTCCAAAAGCAGGACGACTTCTCGTTCCGGACCTCGGAGACATTCATTCAGTTCTACAAGACGGCCACCGCGGGCATCTACTTCGCCATGATCGGGATCTCCTCCATCGCCCTTCTGGTAGGAGGGATCGTGGTCATGAACATCATGCTCGTCTCGGTGAGCGAGCGGACCAAAGAGATCGGCGTCCGGATGGCCGTCGGCGCCCGGCGCCGGGACATCCTCTTTCAGTTCCTGATCGAGTCATCGGCCATCTCCGGCCTGGGCGGCATCATCGGCATCGTCCTGGGTCTCGCCCTGGCCAAGATCATCTCCGCCGTGACCCCGTTCCCGTCCAGCGTCGATCCCTTTTCCATTCTCTTGGCCATCGTCATGTCCACCTCCCTCGGGCTGTTCTTCGGCATCTATCCGGCCAACAAGGCGGCCAAGCTCGACCCGGTCGAAGCTTTGAGGTCAGAGCAATGATTGTCAGGCACGGCATCCTCAAAGAGATTTTCGGAATGGCTATCGACTCCCTAAGAACGCATAAGCTCCGCTCCTTCCTGACGCTCCTTGGGATCATGATCGGTGTCATGACCGTCATCGGCATGGTCTCGATCATTCAGGGACTGAACAAGTCGTTCATCCAAGAACTCGAATCCGCCGGCTCGGACCTCATCCTGGTCCAGAAATACGAGCCCATTCAGATGCGCGAGCTGACCGAGGAAGAGCGGAAGCGAAAAGACCTGACCTACGACGACGCCATGGCCATCGAGCGGGAAGCCTCTCTGGTCAAAGCCGTCGCCGTCAGCCTCAATCCGAGCATTTTCGGCTCGATCGAGATCAAATATCAAAATAACAAAAGCGACAGTTCCTTTATCATCGGAGTCAATGAGAAATATCCCATTGTCTATGCCATCGAACTGCTCAAAGGGGGCCGGTTCTTCACGGAATACGAGATCAACCATAACAGCCGTGTCTGCATTCTCGGGTTTGAACTCGCCGACATCCTCTTCCCCCATATCAGCCCGCTCGGCAAGGACATCCGGATCGGGCCGGAACAATTTACGGTCATCGGCGTTTTTCAAAAGAGAGGAGAGATCTTTGGGCAGAGCCGCGACAACTTCGTCATCATCCCGATCAAGACCTTGATGAAATATTATCCTTATGATCCCTCCAGTCTCGGCATCGGGGCCATCCCCCGCCAGGCCGGCACGATCCAGGAGACGATCGAGCAGATCACGAATGTCCTCCGGGTTCGGCGGAAGGTCGGCTTCGGCAAGCCCAACGACTTCGCCATCTTCACCCAGGACACGATCCTTGACCTTTACAATCAAATCACGGGTGCGGCCTACATAGTCATGATCGTCATCTCGTCCATCGGGCTGCTCGTGGGCGGTATCGGCGTCATGAACATCATGCTCGTCTCGGCCAAGGAACGGACGCGGGAGATCGGCATCCGCAAAGCCCTCGGCGCCCGCGCCACCGATATCATGAAGCAGTTCCTGATCGAATCCATGTTCTTGACCGGAATCGGCGGGATCCTGGGGACGATGCTCGGCTTCGCCGTAGCCTTCCTGGTCAAGGCGGCGACTCCCCTGCCGGCCACGGTGAGTCTCTGGTCGGTGTTTCTAGGCCTGTTCGTTTCGATCTCGGTCGGCCTGTTTTTCGGGATCTTTCCCGCCCAAAAGGCGGCCAAGTTCGACCCGATCGTCGCCCTCCGCTACGAGTAAGATCCGGGGTCAAACCTCAACATTCAACAAACCCAATTTTTTATGAAAGCCTGGGCTTTCGCCAAAGCCGCAGATAGATCCGCCCCCGGGTCGCCGGCGATCTCGACAAGAACGGGGCTTCCTCCCCCTTTGCCGTTGATATCCGGGGAAATGATCGGCACGAGCCGGCGCATGTCGATCTTGAGGTTTTCCGATGCGGCCAAGATCAGGTGGCTCCGGGCTTCGGATTTGGCGGCAAAGAGAACGATGAAGTCGCCCTGCTTGACGATGGTGAGAGCCAGGAACTTGGCGCCGTCCGGAGTTTTTTCCGCGAAGACCTCCTTGATGATCTTCCCCTCTGCCTTGGTCATGAATTCCTGAGCTTCAAACACGGCCAGTTTTTCTTCGCTCTTCTTGGCCAGTTTTCTCGAAGCCTTGAGATCCTCGGACAGCTTGCCTAGGGATGCCAGGACGTCTCCTTCCTTGACACTGAACCGGCCAGTGAGCTGCCGGACGATCCCGTTCTTCAGGCCGTAGTCGGTCAGCGCCCTCCAGCCGCAGACGAACTCGAAGCGGAGGTTGTTCCGGATTCGCTCCCATTTCGTGATCTTGATCAGCCCGATCTCGCCCGTCCTCCGGCAGTGGGTTCCGCCGCAGGCCGAATAATCAAAGCCGTCCACTTCGACGACACGGATCAGGCCTTCTTTCTTGGGCGGCTTGCGCAGCGGGATTTCGCCGATCTTTTCCTGAGGAATGAAAGCCGTCAGGATGGCCCGGTCCTCGAAGATGATCGAGTTGGCCCGTCTTTCGACTCGGGCCAACTCATCCTCCCCGATCTTGGCAATGCCGATCTCCACCGTCGAACTCCCGGCGCCGAGGTGAAAGGACACCGTCTCCCCTTTCAGGATCTCATAAAAAGCCTGGGACAAGAGGTGCTGGCCCGAATGCTGCTGCATGTGGTCAAGGCGGGCCGTCCAGTCGATCTTTCCCTTGATCCGCTGAGCGGGCACCTCTCTCTCCAGGACATGGATGATCTTCTCCCCCTCTTCGACGATCTTTATGACGACGACGCCCTCGATCGTCCCCTGGTCCGATGGCTGCCCTCCGGACTCCGGATAAAAACAGGTTTGGTCAAGGACCAGGGCGGGCTTGTTTTCAGAGACGAGGCGCTCGACGATTTCGGCCTCGAATTCCACCCGATAGGGATCTTCATAATAGAGCCTGTGAGTCTTGTTTTTGTCCATATCTTCTTCCCTCTCATAAAATGCGGAAGACAATGAGCACCAGCAGCGCCGAGGAGAAGACGACGACGACCGGCCAGATGAGGATCTTGTAGACGTCGCGAAGCTCGGCCTTGAAATAATCGGCGGTCAGGGCCAGGCAGAGATGGGCCGGCGACAGGAGGATGCCGACGAATCCACTAACATAGGCGAACATCATCAGGACCATGTCGGGATTGCCCTTGCCAATGATCGGAACGAGGAGCGGGAAGGCGATGGCGACGAAGGCTTGGTTGACGCCCGTGAGGAGCCCGACAAAAAAGGGCGCGGCAAAGAGCAGGACATAGGCCGAAAGCCCCTGGGGCGGGAAGATCTGGACCACGGAATCCAAGGCTCCGGACACCTCCAATATCCTTTTAAAGACCATGAGCGAAGCCGTCAGAAGGACGATCTTGAGCGAGACGCTCTTGGCGATTACGTCCAGGCGCTCCTTGAGCCTCATCTTGGAAAAAACCTGGGTCAATAGGCTGGATAGGCCGAGGGCCGGCAGCATGTTGAGCCTGAAGACAAAAATCAGGAGGATGGTCAGGAAAATCGGCCAGATGCTGAAGAAGACGTTGAAGTAATCTTTCCAGCTCTTTCCGTTGTTGTTCTCCCGGGGAAGAAAGGGCACATGCTTAAAAAGAACGACGAGCCCGGCGGCCGCCGCAATGACCGTGAAAGGGAACTGATGCAGGCAGATCTTTTCGATGGGGGTCTGAAAAATGGCCGCGGCCAGGATCAAATTGATATACATCGGCCAGCTGTACTCCCAAATATGCCGGAACCAGTAGTTAAAAAACGTCTTCCAGGCCGCCGAAAGATTCCACCGCCCGGCTGCTTCTTCGACGATCGGAGCCCCCATCATGGCCCCGGCCATCATCGGCAGCAGGCCGATAAAGGCCGAGGGGATGGCCAAGATCAGGCGCGGGTCGCCCACCAAGTTTTTCAAAGCATCGACCATCTTCCGGAAATGCCCGCCGGCCTGGAGAAAATAGCCCAGGTAAAGGACAAGGACCAGGATTCCGATGAGGCTCAGCGTCTCGCCGGCGACAAGGGCCCCCAGGACATTTGTCAAGAACGTTTTCGCAGCCAGGCCGAACAGGACCGCGGTCAGAACCGAATCGAGGAACAGCACCAAACCCAGGTCCCATTTGATCTTGATCAGAAACAGGAGGACAAAAACGATGGCCGCGATCTTGAGCAGGACGATCATCGCTTAAACCAGCTTTTGAATTCTTTCCGTGAGCTTGAAGTGGGTCTTGGCCACCTTGGCCAAGGATTCGATCCCATGGAGCTTGACCAGTTTCAGCCCGGCCTCCTCAGCCGGCGGCGAAGACCCCTTGGGCAGGACGAGCCCCCAGTCTTGCGACAAAAAATACAGCCGCTTGAGGAACTCCGCCCGGGCCAGGATCGAGGCCGCCGCTACGGCCAGGTCTTCTTCGGCTTTCGGCCTTTGGATGAGCTCGATCTGTCGGCCCTTCTTCATCAGGGCGCTGATGACGAAGAGGCGGTCGCCGAACTGGTCGGTGATGGCCTGGGAGGAGGGAACCTCGGCCAGGATATTTTCGATGACCCTGGCATGGCCCCAGGCCAGGATCCGGTTCAGATTCCTGAGCTTATCGTAGAGCTCATTATATTTTTCCGGCCCGATGCTGACCACGGAATGCGGGTAGCCTCTCTTGATGATCTCCGCCAGGTCCCGCGACCTGTTGTCGGAAAGGCTCTTGCTGTCCTTGACCCCCAGCTCTTTGAGAACGCCCTGCTGGGCATCTTCCAGGAAAACCCCGGCGATCACGAGAGGCCCGAAATAATCCCCCTTGCCGGATTCATCCGTCCCGATATGGCCCTTGATGGGCGGAAAAAGCTCAGACTGCTGCATGCCGATGGTCAGCTTTGCTCATGGCGCCCGCACATCTGCGCCTGCCAGTGATCGACGGCCAGCCTCTCCTCTTTGAGAAATGCGGCCTGGCGTTCCTGCAATTCATGGAAATCGACTTGATGGGCATCGAACTCCGGGCCGTCCACGCAGGCAAATTTGGTCTTCCCTCCCACGTTCACCCGGCAGGCCCCGCACATGCCCATACCGTCGACCATGATCGGATTCAGGCTCACGATCGTCTTGATGTTCAAGGGCTTTGTTACGTCGGCTACCGTTCGCATCATGACGGTCGGACCGATGGCATAGACGATATCGAAATGATGTCCCTGATCAGCCAGGATCTTGACCATGTCGCAGGCGAAGCACTTCTGGCCCTTCGAACCGTCGTCCGTGGATATATAGAGCTCATCGGCGGCCCGGCTCGTCTCCTCCTCGAGAATCAGCATGTCGGCCGCTTTGGCCGCGATGATCGCCACCACCCGGTTCCCCGCTTTCTTCATGGCCTTGATGATCGGAAGGGCAGGCGCCGCGCCCACGCCGCCTCCCGCCACGCAGACATTCCCATATTTCATGACTTCACTGGGATTCCCCAAAGGCCCGCACACGTCTGCCACCCCATCGCCGACCTTGAGCAGGCCCATCTTCTCGGTCGAAGCTCCCACCTCTTGGAAAATCAGGGTCAGCGTCCCGTTCTGCCTGTCCCAGTCGGCCAAGGTCAGCGGAATCCGCTCGGCCTTGTCATCCACTCTCAGGATCACGAACTGCCCCGCCTGAGCCTTCTCGGCCACGGCCGGCGCCGAAACCTCGATCAGCTTGATTTTCCGCGCCAATTCCTTTTTCGCAACGATCTCATGCATGACTCACTAACCTTCCCGTGATTTTATCAAGGCTAAAAGTCTACCTCAATCTTCTATAAAATGCAAAAACACTTCTGTCGCTGAACGCCTCGCCGGAACGCGTATATCAATAGGTTCTCTTCCATTTAATATCAACGTAATAATGATGACATCCCCGTTCGGGCGGCGCTTAGGCCGCCCGCAGCCCCCGGGCCCCGGGGAACCAGTCCCGTCGGATACTCTTGGAGGGAAACCCTTATTCCGGGTTTCCCTCCAACGATCGCTTCGCTCTCTGCCTCCTTTCCCTGGAGCATCTGGCGATGAATTCATGGGAGGATGCTCCTTGGAGGGGTGGCAGGGCCGGCGGGTATTCCCGCCGCCCGTTGGAGGGGGACCCTGAGAAAGGGTCCTCCTCCAAGAGTGTCCGGGGCCCCCCTCCACTACGGAGGCTTGATGGCGGCCTAAGCGCCGCCCATACATTGTCACTTTATTTATTGCGTTTGTATCAGTTTAGGTTGAAAAGGGAGACGATTCGGGGACGGCTGGACACTCTTGCACGGAAACCCTTTGCAGGGGTTTCCTACCAACGATCGCTTCGCTCCCTGCCTTCCTTCCCAGGAGCATTTTCCGATGTATTCCGGTGGTATCATAGAGATCTGTTCTGGAATCGAGGCTCGGGCGGGGCATGAAACCCCTCCCTGCGACATACTCGGGGACACAGACCTGTTCCGGGGCCCCCCTTGATTGGCCAAGGGGGGAAGGGGGAATTAATATGCATAATTAATATTCATAAATGTGTCTCCGATGAAAATTTAGTTGACCAAGGGGGCGGCTCCCCCTTGGATTCCTCTACGAGCGGTTCCCCATGGCGAACCACGGCGAACCGCTCGTTAAAAACCCGGATTGGGAGCGAGGCCGTTTCCGGATCGTCTCCCAGGCGATTTTACTTGATCAGGTTGCGGTTCTTGGCTTCCCAGATCAGGTCGGCCCGGAATTTCGGATGGGCGATGTTGATCAGGGCCTTGGTCCGTTCCTGGAGGTTTTTGCCGTGGAGGTAGGCCACACCGTATTCGGTGACGATATAATGGACATCGCCCCGAGTCGTCACGACACCCGCCCCCTGCTTCAAGAACGGAACGATCCTCGTCATCTCGCCTTCTTTGGCGGTCGAGGGCATGGCGATGATGGGCTTCCCGCCTTTGGAGTGGGCGGCGCCGCGGATGAAGTCGACCTGGCCGCCGAACCCGCTGTAGATATAAGTGCCGATCGAATCCGAGCAGACTTGGCCGGTGATGTCCACCTCGATGGCCGAGTTGATGGCGATCATGTTGTCGTTCTGGGCGATAAGGAAGGGATGGTTGACATAGTCCGTCGGGTGGGCTTCGATGATCGGGTTGTTATCGATGAACTCATAGAGCCGGGCGCTTCCGAGCGCGAACGTGATCACGACTTTATTGGGATGGAATGTCTTTTTGGCTCCGGTGATCGTGCCTCTTTCGATGGCCTCCATGACGCCGTCCGAAAGCATTTCGGTGTGGATGCCCAGATCGCGGCGGTTGCCCAAGGACGTCAGCACGGCGTCCGGAATGCCTCCGATGCCGAGCTGTAAAGTGCTGCCGTCGTCGATCAGGTCGGCGATGTATTTTCCGATCTTCATCTCCACTTCCGTGGACGGGCTTTTCTCGAGCTGCGGCAGCGGCTCGGAGATCTCGACGATCTTGTTCACGCGGGAGACATGGATGAAGGAATCGCCGAGGACGCGGGGCATCCGATCGTTGATTTGGGCGATGACGAGCTTGGCCGTTTCCGCGGCGGCCTTGGAGGCCAGCACCTCGACGCCCAGGCTCATGAAGCCGTGCTCATCCGGCAGCGACAAGTGGAGGATAGCCACGTCGAGCGGCAGCAACCCCTTTTTAAACAGGCCGGGAATCTGATGGAGGAAGATCGGCACATAGTCGGCCCGGCCTTCATTGATGGCCTTCCGGTCGGCCGGGCCGACGAACAGGGAGTTGTGGCGAAAATGCCCTTCCATGTCGGACTTGGAGAGCGGGTCGTCGCCCAGGAGCAGGACATGGGTCAGCTCGACGTCCTGGAGCTCATCCTTTCTCTTGGCTAGCGCCTTCATCAGGACGTAGGGTGTGGCGGCGTTGCCGCTGATATAGACGCGGTCGCCGCTTTTGATGACGGACACGGCCTCCTCGGCCGTCCCCAGCTTCTTTTTGAAATCATCGACCCAACTCATGGTTAACCTCCGAAGATGCCTAGAATGTTCGGACTAATATCAACTTAATAATTAAAATGACATCCCCCTTCGGGCGGCGCTTAGGCCGCCCGTAGCCCCCGAGCCCCGGGGAACCAGTCCCGTCGGATACTCTTGGAGGGAAACCCTTCTTCAGGGTTTCCCTCCAACGCTCGCTTCGCTCTCTGCTTCTCTTCCATGGAGCATTTGGCGATGAATTCATGGGAGAATGCTCCTTGGAGGGGTGGCAGGGCCAGCGGGTATTCCCGCCGCCCGTTGGAGGGGGAACCTCGAAAAGGGTCCTCCTCCAAGAGTGTCCGGGGCCCCCCTCCGCTACGAGGGCTTGAGGGCGGCCTAAGCGCCGCCCATACATTATCATTTTATTTATTGCGTTTGTATTAGACGCCGAATAGCGATAAAGACGAACTATCATCTTATAATAAGAGGACCGTTCTCTATTCATTGTTTCTTCCGGATTTTTTTTCTTGGCCCATTAAATAGTGATGCATTTCCGAGGCCGCCACGCGTCCGTCCCCCATGGCCAGAATGACCGTGGCGCCGCCCCGGACGATGTCCCCGCCGGCATAGGCGCCTGCCAAGCTCGTGGCCATGGTCTTCCAGTCCACCTCGATATTGCCCCACTTCCCCATTTTCAGGCCGGGGATGGTCTGCGGGATGAGCGGATTCGGACTCTGGCCGATGGCCACGACGACCAGGTCCACCTCTGTCATGAATTCCGAGCCTTTGACCGGAACCGGCCGCCGCCGGCCCGAGGCATCGGGCTCGCCGAGCTCCATGCGCAGGCATTCCATGGCCTTGAGCCGGCCCTTGTGATCGCCGATGTAGCGGGTCGGCGTCGTCAGAAAATGGAACTCGATCCCTTCCTCCTCGGCATGCTTGACTTCCTCGATCCGGGCCGGCATTTCCTGGCGGGAGCGGCGGTAGATGATGATCGACCGCTCGGCGCCTAGCCGCTTGGACGTCCGGACCGAGTCCATGGCCACATTGCCGCCGCCGATCACGGCGGCGCATTTGGCCTTGGACACGGGCGTATCGTAGTTCGGGAAATCATACGCCTTCATCAGGTTGACGCGGGTCAAGTATTCGTTGGCCGAGAACACGCCGACCAGGTTTTCCCCGGGAATTTTCATGAAATTCGGCAGGCCGGCGCCCGAGCCGATGAAAAAGGCCTGGTAGCCTTGGCCCTTGAGGTCCTCGATCGTCGCCGTCTTGCCGACGACGAAGCTCGTCCTGATCCCGACGCCGAGCCTCTGGAGATATTCGACTTCGGCCCTCAGGATGGCCTTGGGCAGACGGAATTCCGGGATGCCATAGACGAGCACGCCGCCGGAAATGTGGAGCGCTTCAAAAATCGTGACCTGATGTCCGAGCTTGGCCAGGTCGCCGGCCACGGTCAAGCCCGCGGGACCGGCGCCGATCACCGCGACCTTTTTCCCGGTCGGCGGCGGGAGATGGGGAAGCTTGACCGTCCCGCCCAGGCGCTCAAAATCGGCCACGAACCGCTCCAGGTTCCCGACGGCCACGGGCACGCCCGTGCCTTTCTTCATGGTGCACACTTCCTCGCACTGCGTTTCCTGGGGACAGACGCGGCCGCAGATGGCCGGCAGCGAATTGGTCTCCTTGATCTTCCAGGCGGCCTCGAGGAAACGTCCTTGTTCGACGAGCTTGACAAAGCTCGGGATATCGATGGCGACCGGACATCCTGACACGCACTGCGGATTGGCGCAGTCCATACAGCGCCTGGCTTCGGCCCTGGCGGCTTCGGCAGAGAGCCCGATATTGACTTCGCGGAAATCCTTGTTCCGCTCCTCGGGCTCCCGTTCCGGCATTTTCTGGCGGGGCAGCCTCATCCGCTCTTTGACCGGAATGGCCTTGCGCATCTCTTTTCGCCAATCCTGATTGTACGCCGCTTTCAACCGCGCCTTTTGCTCCGGCGAAATGTCTTTTTTCTCTTCAGCCATTATCGTCCTCGGATCGATCTTAGATCTTTGATGTCCCGGACCATATCCAAACCTTTATAGACGTCCGGGCCGGCGGCGACGTTTGGGGGAGCATCAACGCCCGCGAATGCCTCGGCCACGGCAAACCTTCTCCGGTCCGCTTCCGGTTCTCGAAGAAAAACTCCGCCTGTCAACTGTTCCCGGCCCAGGCCGTGAAACGCCGGGACCCGGTCGGTCAACTCCTGGAACACGTCGGATGCGCTTCTGAAGGAAAAACCCGGCATCCCCATTTTCAGCGCGAGATCGCGGATGATCTTCCAGCCGGCCTTGGCCTCGCCCTGGGGCTCGATCGCCCGCTCGAATTTCTGCAGCCGGCCTTCGACATTGACGAACGTTCCCTCGGCTTCGGCAAACGTCGCCTGAGGAAGAATGACATCGGCAAAATCGCTGTTTCCATTCAGGTAGCTGTCCTGGATAACGACGAAAGCCGCGGGCTTCTTTCCCAGCTGGAGGAATGAACCGACGACATAGAGCGTTTGGAAAGATCCGCTGGAGATTCCTTGAATGATCCGGCCCGGAGGGCCGTCCTTCTTGCGGAAAAACGCCGAAATCTCCAAAGCGCCGCGGGCGTTGCTCTCCGAACTCAGAGGAACGAGCAGGCCCTGCGTTTGAAGAGCCAGGTTCCAGAGGGCCGCCAGGTTCGCGGCTCCCGCCGAGCCTTCGCAGAATTCGGCTCCGAAGAGGTACGCCGTCGGCTTTCTCTTTTCTAAAAGCAGGGCCAGCTTGAGCAGTTTTTCTTCCTGGAGTCCGAGAGAGGCCGCGGCTCCGGAGAGCTCGAATTCCTCGAGGCGCTTCTTAAACGCGGCGAAGCCATCGATCTTGGCGGATTCGGCGGCGTGGCCGCTGTCCGACAGGATTTTGGAGAGACCGATCAGCAACTCGCTCTCCTGACCCGGCCGGAGCTTGATCCAGGACGAAGCGCACCGTCTGATGCAAAGCTCCTGGGGCCCGACGATGATGAGCTTGGCTCCGTTGCGGATCGATTTATAGACTTCGAGCCAGACCATCGGCTGGCTGACCGCCAGGTTTTCGCCAAACAAGACGATCGTCTTGGCCCGGCCGATATCCGAGATGCGGAAATTCAACCGAGGCTCAAAACCCTGCGCCCGGGCGAAATCCCGGAAACGGGCTTGGGCTGTAAAATCCCCGTGGCCGGCCCTATTTTCGGTTTCCAATCCTTCGCCGCCAAACTTGTCCAGGGCAAAAATATCTTCGCAGGAATCGTGCGCCGAGCCGGCGATAGCGATGTCCCGGGCCTCGCAGCCGGACAATTTTTGGGCGACGACGGCCAGGGCTTCGTCCCAGGTCGTTTCTTCAAGCTTCCCGTTTTTCCGGACCATAGGCCGGACAACACGGTCCCGGTGATAGACAGCCTCGGAGACCAGGAACCTTCCCTTGAGACAAGCCTGGCCTTGATTGATACTTCCCTGTTTCGCCGGAACCGATCTCAAGATTTTTCCCTGTTTCAGGAAGAGTGTCAGCTCGCAACCTTGGCCGCAGAAGGAGCAGATGGTGTTCTTCTCGGTATCCGGAAGGATTTCGGGATGGGCCGACTTCTCGATCAGGGCGCCCGTCGGACAGACATCGAGGCAAGCGCCGCAGAACTGGCAGTCGGTATCCAGAAGCCGCCGGCCGAGCGCCGTTCCCACGCCTGCCCGAGAGCCCCGATAGACAAAGGCCAGCGCCGATACGCCCCGCACTTCATGACAGATGCGGACACACCGTCCGCACAGAACACAGAGGTTGTAATTGCGATCAAGGAGCGGATCGTCCTTGCGGATTTCGAGAGTCCCGTCGAGCGAAGGGAATTGGGCTTTATCCGGCTTTAAATAATCGATGAGCTTCCGGAAATCGCAGCGGCCGTTGTCCGAATAAAGGGAGCATCCCGCGGCTTGGCCGGCCTCGTCGATCGCGGCCAGTTCGTCTAGGCGGGCGCCCTTTTCATGGCAAGCCAGGCAGGCGCCGGCATGCTCGGATAGAATGAGCTCGAGGATTTGACGACGGGTCTTCTGAAGGGCCGGCGTGTTCGTCGTCACGTCCATCCCGTCTTCAATGAACGTGCCGCAGGCCGGGGCAAGGGTTTTCCGGCCTTTCACCGCGACGAGGCAAAGCCGGCACCCCGTAAAAGGAACCAGGCCGGGATAGTGGCAGAGCGAAGGGATGTAAATCCCCTTGTCCCGGGCAAGATCGAGGATGGTCGTTTTATCCGTGACTTCGAGAGGCCGGCCGTCGATCGTGATTTTCATATCGCTTTTCGTCCCGCCTCGGGCCTGCGGGTGTTCTTGGCCTTCTTCTTTTCCGGAAGCAAGCCTTGGCAGACAAGCGCCGGACAGCGCTTCTCCCGGATATGGGCATCGTATTCGTCCCTGAAATAGCGGATCGTCGTCAAAACCGGGTTGGGGGCCGTCTGGCCGAGTCCGCAGAGCGAGGCCGCTTTCATGACGGCGGCCAGGTTCTCAAGCCGGGTGATATCCAACGCCTCGCCCTGGCCCCGAGTGATGCGGTTCAGGATTTCGAGCATCTGCTTCGTCCCGACACGGCAGGGAACGCACTTGCCGCACGATTCCTCCGAGCTTGAATTCAACGAGTAGCGAGCGGCATCCACCATGCAGGTCTCTTCGTCCATGACGATGATACCGCCGCACCCCAGGATCGATCCGGCTTGGGAGAGCGTGTCGTAGTCGAGGGGTATGTCTATTTTTCCCGCAGGAAGACAACCGCCGCATGGACCGCCGGTCTGAACGGCTTTGAGCGCTCTGTTGTTTTTGATGCCGCCTCCGATATCAAATATGAGTTTCCGGAGTCTTGTGCCCAGCGGGACCTCGGCCAGGCCCGTGTTGTTGATCCTGCCGCCCAGGTTAAAAATTTTCGTGCCCGGGCTCTTGTCAGACCCGATCTTGGCGTACCACTCCGCGCCTTTGTTGAGGACGACCGGCACGTTGGCCCAGGTTTCGACGTTGTGGATGTTGGTCGGCTTTCCCCACAGGCCCTGTTGAGCCGGGAACGGCGGCTGCTGCCGCGGGAACGCCTTCCTGCCTTCGATGGCGGCTATCAAGGATGTCTCATCTCCGGAGACGAACGCTCCGCCGACTTGGACGACCTGAATATCGAAATGAAATTCGGAGCCAAAAATCGCGGCCCCGAGCAGGCCGTGCTTGCGGGCCTGCTCCAAGGCCAGAGCGACGTGCTTCACGGCCAAAGGATATTCCGTCCGGACACAAATGAAGCCTTCGGAAGCGCCGACGGAGTAGGCGCCGATGATCATGCCTTCGATCAGGCTATGGGGATTGGCCTCCAAGAGAGCTCGGCTCATATAGGCGCCGGGATCGCCTTCGTCGGCGTCGCAGACGATGGTTTTGGGATAGCCGTGGGCTTCGCGGCAGAGCTCCCATTTTTTCCCCGTCAAAAACCCGGCCTCTCCCCTCCCCCTTAGGCCCGAAGCCTTCACCTCGGCGATGACGCTTTCTGCGGTCATATCGAAGAGCGCTTTAGCCAGGGCTTGATAGCCGTCCAGGACGACATAATCCTCGAGGCGTTCCGGATTGATACGATAATTGTTTTCCGTCAGCAGCCGCATCTGCTTCTGATAGAAAGGGATCTCTCTCTGCCGAGGGTACTTGCGTCCCGTGGCCGGATCCTCATAGACGAGCGAAGGAATGAGCTTGTTTTTCAGGATGGTCCGCTCGATGATCGCCGGAATATCCTTGGCCTCGAGCTTTTTATAGAAGAGGCCTTCGGGAGAGATGACGATATTCGGCTCCATCTCGCAGAAGCCGTGGCAGCCCGTGGCTTCGACCCCGACGGTATCGCTGAGCTTCCGACGTTCGATCTCCTGCGTTAGGGTTTCCAGGATCTGGAGCGAGCCTCTCGCCCGGCCGCACGTCCCTGAGGAGACGGCAATGACCTTCTGATAGGCAGGCCGTTCCTCTTGGATGATCCTCTTCCACTCTGCCAGATGATTGGGATGGGAGAGCTTTCTCATGGCAGCTATTCGGCGGTCTTGGCCTTCTCCAGGATGGAATCCACCTTTTGCGGGGAGACCAGGGGATAATGAGTTCCGTTGACGACCACGACCGGCCCTATGGCGCAACAGCCGAGGCAACAGGCCTTATCCAAGCTGAGTTTTTTATCGGCCGTGGTCCCGCCGGCGGGAATCCCTAATTTTTTTTCCATCTCTTCAACGATCTTGCCGCCGCCCCGGACATGACAGGCCGTCCCTTGACAAACGGTCACTCGTATTTTTCCTTTGGGCTCGAGCCTGAAAGACCTGTTAAAGGTGAGGACGCCGAAAACCTCGCTTTGGGAAAGACGGAGATGCCTGGCGACGGCGGGGATCGATTCGAGCGGAACATGGCCATAAGCAGCCTGGATTTTATGGAGAAGCGGAACCAGGTCTTTTTGGCTGGTGCCCGATTCTTTTAGAATTTTCTCTATATCCATTTCTTCCACAGTGTCAGGGTGAGAGAGATTCGGACGAACGGGATCAGGCAAACAGCTCTTTGGATTGGAGCCCGAACCGTTCCGCAATGTTCTTCTTGGCAATCGACCCTTTGTATATATACACGCCGCGGGCCAACTCGGCATGGGCCGCGAGCGCCTTTTCGATCCCGACCTCGCCGATCTGGTGCAGATAGCGGACGACGGTGTTGGACAAGACCTTGGTCGACGTCCGGCTGACGGAGGAGGTGAAATTGGGGACGCAGTAATGGATGATGCCCTCGTCGACAAATGTCGGCTGCTCGAGGGTCGTCGGACGGCTGGTCTCGATGCATCCGCCCTGGTCGATGGCCAGGTCGATCACGACAGATCCTTTTCTCATTGTCTTGACCATCTCCCGGGTGATCATGATCGGGGCCCGTTCCCCGGGCCTGAGCACGGCGCCGATCAGGACATCGGCCACTTTCGTCATCCGGGCTAGATTGTACTTGCTGCCGATCAGCGTTTGGACCCGGCCGTTGGTCATCTCTTCGATCCTCCTCAGCCTGTCCATATTATGGCCGAGCACGATCGTATGTGCGCCGGCGCCCAGCATCGCCCGTGTCGCGCTCCGGGCCAGGACGCCGCTGCCGATGATGACCGCCGTGGCCGGCGGGACGCTGACGACGCCGCCGAGGATCATGCCCCGGCCGCCTTGGTTGGTCTGGAGATAATGGCCCGCGATCACCAGGCACATCTGTCCGGCCACTTCGCTCAATCCTTCAAAAAAAGGAAGCACTTCATGCTCTTCCTCGACGATCTCGTATCCGATCATGATGATATTCTTCTGGAGGAGCTCTTCGACGAGATTTTTCCTGGCCACGGCCAAATGATGAAACCCGAACAGGACCTGGTCTTTTTTGACCAGCTTGATCTCCTCCTGGTTGAGCGGAGAGATGTTGAGAACGACATCGGAACGTCCGAAAACTTCTTCCTCGGTAAAGACGATCTTGGCCCCTTGGGAGGCGTAGTCTTCGTTGGTGTAGCCGGATTTGAGTCCGGCTCCTGCCTGGACATAGACCGTGTGGCCCTTTTCGATCAGAAACGATATTCCGCTCGGAGTCAGGCCGGCTCTATTTTCGATCTTGAAGCTCTCATTGATGACACCAACATTCATCAGAATCCTCCTTCCTTAGAAAAGCAGGAGTCATCATACCAAAATCGAAAGCGCCGGACAATAAGGAAAAGAAGATCTCGCATCTCCGTTTGTGTGATTTCAAAGAGGGGTAGGCATCGCCCCCTGGCCCCCTGGGGAACCAGTCCCGTCGGTTCCCCCCATCGAAAAGCCGACGGGGCCCCCCTCCGCTATGGGGGCCTCAGGGGCGATGCCTACCCCTCTTTGAAATCACATATTTCGAGACGCTTTTAAGGAGATCCGGCTGGAGTGCGTGTGCTCCTTAGTCTTTTTTATAAATGATCCGGCCGCCGAGGATGGTCATTTCGACTTTGGCGCTGCGGATATTTTCCGGCGGGACCTCAAAGAGATTCTTGTCAAGGACGACCAAGTCGGCCAGTTTTCCGGGCTCGATCTTTCCTTTGATCTTTTCGGCAAACTCGGCGAACGCTCCGGCCACGGTGTATCCCTTGAGGGCTTCCTCGAGGGATATTTTTTGTTCGGGGACCCAGCCGTTCGGGTTCTTGCCGTCGATCGTCCGGCGGGTGACGGCGGCATAGATGCCCTGAATCGGGTCGAGAGGGGCGACGGGCCAGTCCGACCCAAAAGCCAGCACGGCTCCGTTATCCAAGAGCGATTTGAAGGCATAGGTCGTTCGGGCGCGATCCGGCCCAATCTTCGTTTCCGCCCAGCGGCCGTCATCAATGGCATGGAAGGGCTGCATGGAAGCGATGACGCCCAGCCTGCCGAATCGCTCGATATCGGCCGGCCGGAGATGCTGGGCATGTTCCATCCGGAAGCGCCTGTCCCGCGGACCGTTCTGGGCGGAAGCTTTCTCAAAGATATCCAGGATGACGGCATTCGCCCTGTCGCCGATGGCATGGATCGCTAGCTGAAGACCTGCCCGGTCGGCCATAAGAATTCGTTTCTCCATGATTCCTTCCGGGAACATCTGCCCGTGGAGAAGCCCTTTGGTCATCGGGTCATCCGTGTAAGGCTCGAAAAAGTAGGCGGTCGCCGAGCCGAGCGAGCCGTCGGCAAAGCCTTTCAGGCCGGCCAGCTTCAATCCTTCATTCCCGAAAGGCGATTTGAGCTTGAGCTCGGACATGGCTTCGACCGCGGACACGGGAACGTAGACATGCAGCCGGACTGTCAGCCTGCCGTTCTTGAAGAGCTCCTCGTAGACTTCAAAGCTCGATGGGTCCGACATGTCGTGGACCGAGGTCACGCCAAGCTCGGCGGCGCATTTCATCGCCGCCTCGGCAGCCCTCAAATTCTGCTCGACAGTCGGCGGCGGGATCTTGCTATAGACGAGGTCCATGGCCGCGTCTTTCAGGATGCCGGTCGGCTCGCCGGTGGCAGGATCTTTGACGATCTCGCCGCCCGGCGGCACCGGAGTATTTCCGGTCACGCCGCCGATCTTGAGAGCGAGGCTGTTGGCAAGGATCATATGGCCGTCGAGCCGGTTGATACAAACCGGATTGTCGGGCGTGACGCTGTCGATCCATTCCCTTCGCGGCAGCTCGGGCGGACTGAACTGGGTATGATCCCAATCGCCGTTGAGGATCCACACCCCTTTGGCTAGAGTTTTCGCCTTTGCGGCAATCCGTGAAACGAACTCTTGCCTGGAGACCGCATCCCGGAGCTGGATGCTCATCAAGGAAAACCCGCCGTTGAGAAAATGGACATGGCTGTCGATGAAGCCGGGAAGGACAAGCCGTCCCTCAAGGTCGATCACTTCGGTCTCGCCGCCCGCCAACTTCTTTATCTCTTCGTTCGTCCCGGCGGCAAGGATGCGGCCGACCTGGCAGGCCAAGGCTTCCACCCAGGGTTGCCCGGCATTGCCGGTCCAGATTTTCCCTCGGATGAAAATTTTATCGGCCATGGCGCCTCCGCGGCATGCCCACAGAAACAGGATGGAGAGAATTAGAATGGACAAAACGGCTGCGTTTTTTTTCACAAAAACCTCCCCGGCCAATTTGGAGGGGAAGCCCCTTCCAACGGGCGTCGAACTTCGTCCGACGTCCTGCCTCCCCTTCTTGGGCGGGGCATGAAACCCCGCCCTGCGACCAAGGGGGCGGCTCCCCCTTGGAACCCTCTACGAGCGGCTCCCCATGGCAAGCCACGGAGAATATTCGCCGCTCGTCAAAACTCATAATGGATATCTTTCCAGATCTCTGGGGATGATCAGCCGGCCCGTGTAGTGACGCCGGATCTCCTCCTCGATCTCCGTCAGCGAGAATTCGACTTCCCCGAAGAAATGGCAGGGAATGAGAGTCTTGACGCCCGCCTCCTCGGCCATTCGGCCCAATTCCAGCGAATTCGTATGCTTCGAGTAAAGAACGGGATATTGCTCAAAAAAGCGGGACGGCGCGCTGCAGTCATGGGCTAGGCAATCCAGGCCGTGCGTCCGTTTGAGCGGAGATGCGGCGGCCGCCGTATCGCCGGAATACAGGAAACGGGTGCCGTTCTTGAAATGAAAATGAAAGGCGAGCGATGACGGATGATGCGCGACCGGGAGTGGCGTCACCGCCACCCCGTCGGCGACGGAAAAATCTTCGTCGGGACGGACGGCATGAAATTCGGCCTTGGTCTTGAACTGGGGTTGGCGAACGCCGAAAAAATCCAGCAGCCGGACGCAGAACAGGACGGTTTCCTCGGATCCGTAGACATGGATCAAACCTTCCTGCAGCATCAGGCTGTGGAAAATCGCGGGCAGGCCGTAGATGTGGTCGGGATGGACATGGGTGATCACGATCGCGCCAAGGTCCTGCGGTTTCCAGCCGAGCCTTAGGATCTTCTGGACGGCGCTCCCCGGACAGTCGACGAGAATGATGTTTTGCTCTTCGCCAAATAGAAAAGAGGTGTTGTCCCGCTCGGGCGTGGACATCGCTCCCCCGGTTCCGAGAACGCCGATTTCGATCATCGGCAGCAGTTATAAATAATTTCTCCCGGAAAAGCAAATCCGGCTTCGGGGTCAATGCTGCACATTTGACAAAAAGTCTGGATAGAAATAAAAACTCAATCTAATACAAACGCAATAAATAAAGTGACAATGTATGGGCGGCGCTTAGGCCGACCTCAAGCCCCCGTAGCGGAGGGGGCCCCGGACACTCTTGGAGGAGGACCCTTTTACAGGGTCCCCCTCCAACGCGCGGCGGGAAAAACCCGCCCGCCCTGCCACCCCTCCAATGAGCATCCTCCCATGAATTCATCGCCAAATGCTCCTCGGAAGGAAGGCAGGGAGCGAAGCGACCGTTGGAAGGAAACCCTAAGAAAGGGTTTCCTTCCAAGAGTGTCCGACGGGACTGGTTCCCCGGGGGCTACGGGCGGCCTAAGCGCCGCCCCAACGGGGATGTCATTTTAATTATTGCGTTGATATTAGTCCAATGTGTAGCTTTAACCAAAATCATTTTATTGACAGACGCCCAGAGTTCAGCTAAAAAATGGATATGAACCGCGACGAGCTTCAGGTTTCTTCGCCGGGCCGGATCTGCCTGGTCGGCGAACACCAGGATTATTTCGGCCTGGCCATCATCGCCGCCGCCATCAACCTGCGGATTACGATCAGCGGGAAGCGTCGGTCCGACAAGACCTTCGTCATCGACCTTCCGGACATCGGCGAAAAAGAAGAGTTCTCCGGCGATCAGGACATTCCCTACGAGAAAAAGAGGGATTATCTCAAGAGCGCCGTCAATATTCACCGGCGGCAGGGCTTGGAGTTAACCGGCTGGGACTGTCTCGTCCGCGGAACCATTCCCATCAACGCCGGCACCTCGAGCTCCTCGGCTCTTGTTGTGGCCTGGAACAAATTCTTGCTGGAAGCGGCCGGCGACCGCCGGGCCGGGATTCCCGAAGAGATCGCAGAGCTAGGGTACCTGACCGAAGTGGCGGAGTTCAAAGAGCCTGGCGGGAAGATGGACCACTACACTTCGGCCCTGGGCGGAGCCGTCTGGATCCAGTTCGATGAGCCTATGAAGCTCACAAAGCTGGAAAATCCGCTTCAAACATTCGTCCTGGCCAACTCCCTCGAAAAGAAGGATACGACGGGCATGTTGGGCTTCATCAAAAGTCATGTTCTAGAAGGAGCGGCCCGGGTCCGGGAAAAAATTCCCGGCTTCAGCCTGAAAAGCCCGCTGACGGCTGAAGTGCTCAAGGAAATCGACCGGTTGGGACCCGATGACCGGCGGCTGCTCAAGGGAACGCTGATGACCCGAGACCTGACATGGGCAGGCGCGGCCCTCTTCCAAACACAGCCGTTTGACCATCGAAAATTCGGAGCTCTCCTGTCCGCGCAGCATGACGTTCTTCGCGACCTTTTGCAGATTTCGACGCCGAAAATCGAGCGGATGATCCGGGCGGCCCTTCACGCCGGGGCGTTCGGTGCTAAAATAAACGGCTCGGGCGGGGGCGGCTGTATGTTCGCCTATGCGCCGGATGACCGGGAGAAGGTCGTCGCCGCCGTCGAAAAAGCGGGCGGACAAGCTTTCATCGTTCACATCGACGAAGGCGTCAAACGAGAAGTCTAGTCTGGAGGAAAGGGCATGATCGACGCAACGCAAATCCGGAAAGGAATAATCATCAAAATGGCCGACGGCCAGCTCTACAGGGTCCAGGAAATGCAGCTCATCACGCCCGGCCGGTGGAAGGCCATGGTCCAGACCAAGCTCCGCAGCCTCAAGGATAACACGGTCCGGGATTACCGGTTTCGTTCCGAAGAACGGGTCGAGCAGGCATTCATGGACCAAGTCGAGATGGAATTCCTCTACCAGAGCGGCGATGACTACATTTTCATGAATCACACAAGCTACGATCAGGTTTCGCTGACGGCCGACGTCATCGGCGAAGCCGTCAAGTATCTCATTCCGAACGTTATCTTCACGATTGAAAATTTCGAGGGAAAGCCCGTCAGTATCGTTCCGCCGATCACGATCGACCTCAAGGTCACCCACACCGAGCCTTTCTTGAAAGGCGCCACGGCATCGGCCTCCTACAAGCCGGCCACCCTGGAGAACGGCATGGTCGTCACCGTCCCGCCCTTCATCAAGGAAGGGGACGTAGTGAAAGTCGATACACGGGATGACAAGTACCTGGAGCGGGTCAAGAACGCCTGAAAATAAATACGGGGACAGGTACTTCATTTGAATTAAGAACCTGTCCCCGTATTTTTGTCCCCGGATTTCAAATGATCTGGCGGAAGACGCCGATATTTCCCCAGCCGTCTTTGACGATGACTGTCATCAGGTTGTCTGCGTTCGGAGCCAGGGTAACCTTGAACTTAAAGCTTTCCTGCTTCGAATCGCAGAGGCCGTCTTCCGGAAACACGATCCGCCAGTCATCCGGCCGGACGAGATATTTCACCTCTTTGATGGCAGAGAAGCCATCTTCCGCTTGAAAGGTGACGGTGAGCTGGTTCTTGTCTTTGACTGCCTGAAAATTTTTCAAAACGGGCGCCGAATTATCGATGACCAGGGGCTGGCTTGTTTTTTCGGCCTGTTTTTCCAGGTCCGGCGGGTTGGAAGGGAGGTCGGAAGCGACGACTTTGACAAAATAGACGCCGTCCGGGAAATTCTGCGTCTGAAACGCGTAGAGCGTCTCCGTCCACTTTTCATCCAGCAGCCGCCAGGCCTTCTCCCCTTCCTGCCTTAGGAACAGGGAATAAGAAATTGTGTCGTCGTTTTCATCGGCGGCATCCCAGGCCAGGGTCTGGAAGCCTTTTCGTTCGACCTTCTTGGCCAGGATGGCGAATCTCGGCTCGTCTTTTTTTGCCGCCGGGTCCGGATTTCTTCTCTCTAAGCCCGAGATGATTTCTTCCTGTTCCGGCGGCTTCAGATACACTTCATTCGGCCCGAGCAGCTCCAGCCGGGTGAACATCGGGGCCACGTTCGTCTGAAGATAAAAAAGGGCAACCTTGGCCAGGACGGGCGTCATCTTGCCTGAGACGGCTTTAAAAAGAACCTTGAATTGCAGGTAGCGCGCCCTGGGGCTGAGAATCTGCTCGCCGTCCTTTTTTTGATAGGGCGGCGACCAGTCGCTCCATGTCTGGCTGGGCTCGAAAGAGTTGCCGCTCCGCGTCTGGAATTGAAGGGTCGCCCCGGACGGGAGCTCGGCTTCCCAGCTGATCTTCCCCCAGCTTGCCAGGACCCTGCCATCCATGACCGGGCTGAGATATTCTCCGCTCAGCCGCTGTTCGGGATAGAGGATGCTGAGCTGGGACGGGTTGTTCGAAAGCAGATAAATTTTCGAGTCCACGGCCAGAAGCTCATAAATCTGCTCGGACGTTTTCTGGAGGACCAGCGCCGCTTTTTCATCTTTATCTATCGAATACAAGCGTCCCTTCGGCCCGCTGCCAAAATACACTTTCTTCTCGGCCTCGTTCCAGAAAAGACTGCAAATAAGCTCCTCGGAAGAAGACCAGAGCTTTTTGGACGTCCCGTCCGGAGCGATCCTAAAGAGCGCGCTCGGCTCTTTTTGCCCGGCGCCGGAAATTCCTAGCGGCTGCGAAGTCGGCGCAGCGGCCTGTCCGGTCGGGGCGACTTGTGTCTGCGGAGCGGCCGCCGTTGCGGATACGGACACAGTCACATCCGTGTCGCGGCCGAGAACGACCAAAGGCAATTCATCCTTCCTTCCTTTGGTCACCGTCCCTCCCGCCGCAGCGTAAACATTCCCCTGGCCGTCGATGGCGAGGCTGCGGACCTCTTCAAACGGCGACTCGAAAACGACCGCCGCCCGGCCCGCTTTGCCGACCCTGTAAACCAGGCCGTTCCCTCCGCTTCCGGCGATGACAGCGCCGGTACGGTCGATCCTTAAACATAAGATGTGATTTTCTTCGGCCTTGAAAACGAGCTTTCCCTCGCCCTGAGCGTTGACCTCATAGATCCCGCCGCTCTCGCCGACGGCCGCCAGCAGACTGCCGTCTTCCCTGAACAACAGGTCCCAGATGTATTTTTCGCCCGGGTTAAAAAAGGCGACATCCTTTCCCTGTTCCACGATTTTATAGATCTTTCCATTGGGCGACGTACCCGCATAGAGAATCCCCTTCTTATCCATGGCCAGCGAGGTCACGTCCATCTCGGACGTTTGAAAATAGAGCTCGGCCTTGCCCTCCTTCGTGATCCGGAAGATTTTCCCGCCATGGCCGGTCCCAAGATAGGCCAGGCCGTCCGGGGCCATCAGAAAGGACAGGTAAAACTCTTCCGAGGGGCCTTCGATCTTTTCTTCTCTCGGAGAAAGAGAGAGCACTCCGTCCGCGGAGATGGAGACGCCGTCGAATTTGCCGCGCAAAAAATCTTCATAGCTGCGGACCGCCCATTTTTGGGGGACGACGGCCTCCGCGGCAGCCGCCCAGGCTAAAATAAATCCGGCCATGAAGAGAATCGACTTTTTCATTCCCTTTCTCCTGTCCATGAGTTCATCTATCGAATGGATCGCCTTTAAGGACGACTAATATCAACGTAATAATTAAAATGACATCCCCGTTCGGGCGGCGCTTAGGCCGCCCGCAGCCCCCGGGCCCCGGAGAACCAGTCCCGTCGGTTCCCCCCGTCGGAAAAGCCGCCGGGTCCCCCCTCCGCTACGGGGGCCTGAGGACGGCCTAAGCGCCGCCCATACATTGTCACTTTATTTATTACGTATGTATTAGTTCCGGATCTTGATGGGAATGACGGCCATTCCCTTGAAAATATAAGGAAGCGGCAGTTGATATTCCATGAGTGTCGATATGCTGAGCTCCGTGGGAGAAGAGGCTGCCGCCCGCGGCGACGTGAACATGGACTTCATGGTCGGAGGCAGGTTGGGCATCTCCTCGCCCTTGAGGAAGAGTCCCGGTTTGGAGGCGACCACCTTGAAATAAATCCGGCTGTTCTTCCGCAGGTTGTTCAGGATCCGGACGAGCTGGTCGAGGTTCCTCGGGACAAAACCCGTCGTCCGGTACTGGCTCACTTCCACCTGGTGCATGGACGCGGCATCCCCCACGACCAGCTGAAATTCCGACCCGGCCGGGAGGCGCGGAGCGAGAATGCCCACTTCTTCGACCACGCTTTCCCCCCGGAATGAGCGGAAATAGACCTTGATGTCGATCGCCTCGCCGGGCGAAGCTTCATACTTATCCAGCCAGACCCTTTCCAGGTAGGCGAATTTCGGCTGCTCGGAAGCCCTGATGTTCAAATCGATCCTGAAAATGCCGACATCCTTGAATTCATTGTTGATCAGCAGATAGATCACGGCCGTCAAAATCCCGGACAGGTCCTGGGTGGAAGCGCCGAAGTTTCCCGAATACAAATCCTCCAAATGGACGCTCTGCTTGTTATCCAGATAGATATCCCCGTCCAACTCCAGCGACAGGTCTCCGTTGGAGCGGCCTTCGCTGCCCAGGAGCGAAACCAGCGAAAGGTTGGCCAAGAGCGGGCTCAGGATCCTATCCTTGATCACCTGGAACTTGAATTCCTTGAGGTCCAGGCTGTCGTCGATCAGCCGGACGTTGATCGGAATCATGCGGGGCGTTCTGCCGATCTCTCCCAGGGCTCCCGGCGTGCGATCCTGGGTGAAAGCCCCGATCAGATTTCCCGTGGCCGCCAACTTGAAAGAATTGTCCAAGGCGGGCACGATGGTCATGACCGTGGCCCTGGTCATGGCGTAATCCACCGGCCCCATGTTGTACAGAGGATGACCGAAGGCCAGGATCTTGTTTCCATCCACATAGGTGACCGTTCCCAATGCCGACATGTCCATATCTCCGCTGATCAACTGGACGGTTACCGGATCGCCTTCTCTGAGGGCCGGCTCCGGGGAAGGAAGTTTCTCGACGGCCTGCCCGGCCTGGCCGGACAGGACCGGGTAAAAGCCCATCCGCGATAAGAACGGCCTGGCTTTTTCCACGGCATTCGAAGAGAAGCCGCTGAAAAGCAGCGGGATTTTGAGGAATCGACAGGCCTGGCCGGCCGCGATAAAGTCTTGCTGGGCGGCAAAGCCGTCTTTCCAGATTTCAAAAATATCCTCCATCCGCAGGGATGGCGCGAAGGACAGCCTGGCAGAGGGAAAGGAGGAAGACTTCGCTTTTTCCGTGGAGATGGCCAGCATTTCTCCGATGGGGGTGATGCCGGCGATCGCTTCCTTGGCGTAAGGGAAACCGAAAGCGATAGCGCCGATGAGCTTGCCGTCGATATAGACCGGGCTTCCGCTCATCCCGGCGATGACACCGGTCGTTTCCAGATTCTTGCCCCGAAGCCTGGCCAGGATGACATTCCGCTTGGGCTGGTAGTTGTAGAGAACGCCCAGGATGTCGACGTCGAACTCTTCGATTTTATTCTCTTCAAAGACCGTCCTCCCCTTCCCCTTTTGGCCGGCCTTGACCTGGTCCAAGGGCATGATGGTTGTGAGAGCGGAGGAAAGGGACCATGACAGTGCGGCCAGCAGGACCGCGATCAAGATTCGCCGGCGATGTCTTTTCAAAGGAGATTAGGGAATGATGCCCAGGGCTTTTCCGCTCTGCCGGAAGCATTCGAGGACGTAATCCAATTCTTCATCCGAATGTGTCGCCGAATAGCTCGTCCGGATCAGAGACTGTCCTTGGGACACTGCAGGATAGATCACGGGATTGGCAAAAATCCCGTGCTCTCTCAGGGACTTCCAGAGCATGAACGCCTTCTCATCATCGAAGATCATCAGAGGGATGATCGGCGTGACGCTCGGGCCGGTATTATAGCCCATGGCCTGGAACGAGGATTTCATCTTGTTCGTGATCTCCCACAGCCGTGCCCTCCGGCCCGGCTCCGTCTCGATGATATCCAGCGTGGCGATCACGGTCGCCACCGAGGCGGGGGTGATGCTGGCGCTGAAGATCAGGGCCCGGGCAAAATGCTTGATGTAGGAGATGACCTTTTTATTCCCGGCGACAAACCCGCCCAGCGAGGCGAAGGATTTGCTGAACGTCCCCATGACGACATCCACCTCGTCCTCGACACCGAAGTGCTCGCAGGTGCCGCGGCCGTTCGTCCCCATGACGCCGAGGCCGTGGGCGTCGTCCACCATGATCCGGCTTCGATACTTCTTGGCCAGCTTGACGATCCCGGGCAGGTCGGCGACATCCCCTTCCATGCTGAACACGCCGTCGACGACGATCAGCTTTCCCTGATCGGGGCTCAAGGAACTCAGAATCCTCTCCAGGTCGGCCATGTCGTTATGCTTGAATTTGTAGACATCGCCGAAGGACAACCGACAGGCATCGATAATACTGGCATGGTCCATCCTGTCCATGAGGACGGCATCACCCTTTCCGATCAACGTGGAAATGATCCCCTGGTTTGTCTGGAAACCGGTGCTGAAGGTCAGGGCGGCTTCTTTTTTCATGAAGGCGGCCAGACGGTTTTCGAGCTCGACGTGGATATCCAGCGTGCCATTGAGAAAACGAGAGCCGCAGGTGGCGACTCCATAGCGGTCGATCGCGGCCTGGGCCGCCTGTTTGACCTTAGGATGGTCGAGCAGTCCCAGATAATTGTTCGAGCCGACCATGACCATTTCTTTATTCCGAACCTTGACCTTGTTGCCCCAGACCTCCTGGATCGGCGTAAAATACGGATAAAGGTCGGCCTCCATCGCTTCCTCGGCCCGGGTGAACATATTGCACTTATCAAAAAGGTCCATGCACGCCTCCTTGCTGATGATTCTCATCCAACCTTGGCCGCCGGCCTGTGTTTGACCGCCCCGCCCGATTTTCATACAATAATGAGGATTTCATGAAAGCCCTCGTTACCGGCGGCACTGGATTTATCGGAAGCCATCTGGTTGAATTCTTGTCCGCCCGGGACGTTGAGGTCTTCGCCCTTGTCCGCGACCCGGACAATCTCAAATTCTTAAAAGGCCTCAACGCCCGACTTCTCCACGGCGATCTTTTCTCCATGCCGGCCCTTCCGCCTGACCTCGATTATGTCTTTCATTTGGCCGGAATGACAAAAGCCGTGAAGTCGGCTGACTATTATACAGTAAACCGGCAGGGGACGGCAAGTTTTTTCGAGGCCCTCCGCCGGCAGGGGATAAACGCAAAATTGATTCACCTGTCCAGCCTGGCCGCCTGCGGGCCGTCCGCCGAAGGCCGCGGCCGCAAAGAGGACGAACCTCCGGCGCCCATCTCTCACTACGGAAAAAGCAAGCTCCTCGGCGAAGAAGAGGCGCTGGCCCGCAAAGACTGTTTCCCCGTCGTCATCATCCGGGTCGGCGCGGTTTTCGGCCCCAAAGACGTAGATTTCCTCCGGTATTTCAAGCCGATCCGGCGCGGCATCCTTTTATCGTTCGGGTTCAAGCCGAGGTTGATGAGCGTTTGCTATGTTCAAGACCTTGTCCGGGCGCTCGATACGGCGGCCCGCCAGCCGGTAGCCAGCGGCGAAATCTTCAACATCGGAGACCCCATCCCCTACAGCTTCGAGGATATCGGACGGATGGCCGGAAAGCTGCTCGGGAAAAGACCGAGAAGGATTGTCCTCCCGCTGTTTGCCGTCTTCCTGGCCGCCTTGGCCTCCGATGTCGCCACGGCCTTTACCGGCCGCCCGAGCATCACGACTCGAAAAAAATTTCCCGACTTGAAACAGCCGGGATGGACGGCCGATGTCCAAAAAGCGCGGGACAAGATCGGCTTTGAAACCCGATACTCTCTGGAGGAAGGCCTCCGGGAAACTCTCGGGTGGTACCAGGCCAACGGCTGGCTCTAGGCCCCTTTCTTGACGATCGTGATCCGCGTGTAATACGTGGCCGAGAATTTCGAGGAGCGTTTCAGACACCACCCCTCCTTCTTGGAGCGGGCAAAATACTTGACTTTTCCTGCGAGGATATGAATCCCCCGCTTGGCCTTGGGGCTCACCGTAAACGGGATCTCGACGGACTTCATCAGGTTGAGGTATTCCTGACCATTCTCTTCCAAGACATCGATGTTCAGGTCCGAAGAGGTGAAAAAATTTTTGGGGAAGACGAGCTCTTCGCCGGGGCTGAACTCGATGGTCAGGGCAGGTTGAGGGCTGATCACGATCCCCTTGTTGAGGCTGATTTTCAGGGTCACCTTGCCTTCCTCTCCCCGTGACAGCCGGAGCGGATTGATGCTGCATTCGACCTTGAGCAGATCCTCCTGTGAAAAAAGACGGGCAAAAATTGGAAAAATGCATAGCCCGGCGAGGGCCGATATGGATATCGACAGAAAGAGCTTTTGCCGGCCTTTCATCAAAGGCCAGTTTAAACACGGCAGCCGCGTGAAGTCAAGCGGAGATCGGACCGGTCAAGAAGGAAGCAAATATGTGATTTCAAAGAGGCGTAGGAATCGCCCCTCGAGCCCCCATAGCGGAGGGGGGCCCCGGCGGCTTTTCGACGGGGGGAACCGACGGGACTGGTTCCCCAGGGGGCTGAGGGGCGATTCCGACGCCGCTAGAAAATCACACAACCGGAAATGCTTACGGTCAAGAAAAATGGCTTTATTTTTTTCTTTCTCTCGTTTATAATCTCCGGCTAAAGGCTACGGTATGATCAGAAGAGCCATCATCTCGGGAATCGGCCATTACGTCCCTCCTCAAGTTGTCACGAATTTCGACCTCGAAAAGATCATGAACACCTCGGACGAATGGATCCAGCAGAGGTCGGGGATCCAGACGCGCCGTTATGCGGAAAATGGGATCGGCAGCTCGGACCTGGCCTACGAAGCGGCCCTGAAGGCCATCGAAAACGCCGGCCTCGATAAATCCGAGATCGATTTCATCATTGCCGCCACGATTTCTCCCGACCACTACTTTCCCGGGATCGGAGTCATGATCCAGGCCAGGCTCGGCCTTCCGGGGATCGGAGCCCTGGACGTACGGAACCAGTGCAGCGGCTTCATCTACGCCCTGTCCGTCGCCGACCAATACATCCGAACCGGGACTTATAAGAAAATCCTCCTCTGCGCCGCCGAAGTCCAGTCACACAGCATGGATTATTCGGACGAAGGCCGGGACCTAGCCGTCCTTTTCGGGGACGGAGGGGCGGCCGTTATCCTGGAGCCTCATACCGACGATGACGGGCGGGGCATTCTTTCGACCCACTTGTTCGCCGACGGCCGGTTCGTCAAGGACCTCTGGATGGAAAACCCGAGCTCGAAAAAGAAACCAACGTTTACTGCCCAGATGTTCGCGGAAGGCACGTTTTTCCCGAGGATGGACGGAAAGAATGTCTTCAAGAACGCCTCGGAACGGATGCCCGAAGCCGTGGAGTTGGCCCTCAGGCACAACGGCCTGACGATCCACGACGTCAGCCTGCTCATCCCCCACCAGGCCAACGACCGCATCTCCCAAATGGTCGCCAGGAAATTGCAGATTCCCATCGAAAAAGTCGCCCGCAACATCGACCGCTTCGGCAACACGACGGCCGCCTCGATCCCCATCGCCCTGGATGAGGCCGTCAAAAATGGGCGGGTGAAAATAGGCGACATCATCGTCCTGACGGCTTTCGGTTCCGGATACACCTGGGCGTCAGCGGTCATTCGATGGTGACAGCCTCGGTTTGCCTCGCCGGCCGGTTTTATGCTAGGATTTTTATGAGAGTTGAATTCGGCATAGAAAGGAAGAGGGTTGAATTGGAGAATGGGTGAACACCACAACAAGAGGAGGAGGTCATGAAGACAAAAATCATTCCTGTATTGCTCGGTGTCTTTGTCTTCCTGGGGTTCGGCGGACTCCTGTCCCAGCAGAACCCGGAAGACGCAAAATTTGCCAAGACGATGGAGACATTCCTGGACGAATATTGGAAATTTTATCCCACGGCGGCGACCCTGGCCGGCTTCACGAAGCACAACGACAAGCTGGAAGATCTGAGCGAGTCGGCGATCGAAAAACGGGGCACGGCGCTGGACGGCTTCAGCAAGGATCTGGTCACCAAGATCAACAAGGACAAGCTCAGCCCCGACGTCCAGATCGACCGGGATCTGCTCATGGACGCGATCGACCTGGAACTGCTTCGACTCGATAATCTCGTTCCCCAGCAGTACAACCCGATCTTCTACAACGATATCATTCTCCAGAGCATCCGCAGCCTGCTTGTTAGAGAATTCGGGCCGATCGAGGCTCGGATGAAGAGCGCTGCCGAGCGGGCCAAACAGCTTCCTGGCTTTTTGAAGCAGGCCAAAGAGAACCTGAAGACGCCGCCCAAAGAATACACTGAAGCGGCCATCAAACAGTTCGCAGCTATCCTGGATTTTTATAAGGCCGACGTCCATACGCTCATCGACAATGTCTCGGGCGAAGCCAAAACGAAATTCCTGGCCGAGCTGGCTAAGCTCATTCCGGCGCTGGAGGATTACCAGAGGTTTCTCCAGGGCGACCTGCTGAATCGGTCCACGGGCAATTTCCGCCTGGGTCCCGACGCCCACGCAAGGCTCCTGCGCCTTACCTGTCAGGGCAATCTCATGATCAATGACATTCTAGCGATCGCCAAAGCGGATTCCAACAACATCAGAAGGGACATGAACCTCATCGCCATGCCCTACTACGGCATCATGTATCCAAACCAAAATATGGAACAGCTCTCAGTCCAGTACAAAGACAAAGTTGACCAGCTCAGAACGATATTCATCAAGGGCGTTTTGGATAAAATCAAGGTTGAACACCCCACTAAGGAAAACTTTCTCGATAGGATTAAAGCATCTGTGGATGAGATCAAAGCCTTTCTTGGCCAGAGCAAAATGCTCGATATGCCCCAAGAAAATCTTACAGTGGAGCCGATGCCGGCCGCGGAAGGCGGAGAGATATGGGTCCGGCTGCTTTCGCCTTCTCCTTATGAACCCTCGGGCCGGTATAGCGCCCAGGTCAGTCCGATCCCGGATGATTGGTCCAATGACCAGGTCCAGGGTTTTCTCGAGGAATACAACAATTATTTATTGCCCATATGGACAATCGAAAAAGTGTATCCCGGCCAATTCTTCCCCATTTTCTATACCCGGAACAATCCCTCCCTCATACGCAAGCTCCACCCCAATCAGCCGCTGATCAGGGGATGGGCTCTTTATTCGGAAGAAATGTTCATCAACGCCGGATTTGGCAACTACGACCTCAAGATACGCCTCAACCAGCTAAAAATGAAACTGAAGGCCGTTATTGACTTTCAGCTCGAGATCAGCGTCCACCAGTTCGGGTTAGCCAAAGACGAAGCCATGAGGCTGATGACGATCACGGGACTCCGGACACAGGCCGAAGCCGAAAGAAGGTGGGACATGATCGTCCTCCACCCCTGCGAAGCCGCATATCCCTACATCGGGTACGAAGAGATCCTGGACTTGGAAAAAGATTACAGGAAGCTGAAGGGCGATGCCTTCAGCCAGAAGGAATTCCTGCAGAAGCTGCTGAGCTATGGGGCGATCCCGCCGCGCGCTTTGAAGGCCAAGCTTTCCCAGTAATTCGGAAGGCGGACAATCCCCCTTCGCTCATCTTTTTCCAAGAAAGCGAACGAAGGGGGATTTTTTTAAAATGGTTCTCTTCCATTAGGTGTGGGTAGAAGAGGGAACCGATCCGGGAACGGATGAAGCGACCATGGAGGGTTTAGCCTTCCCGAGTCGTCCTTCGAGGGCAGCCGGCTCGGAAGAAGCCGACCGGACACTCTTGGAAGGAAACCCTTGCTTAGGGTTTCCTTCCAACGCTCGCTTCGCTCTCTGCCTTCCTTCCAAGGAGCATAATCCGATGTATCTTTTTATGGACACGAAGATGGAAAGTAAAATCGAGGCCGGGAAGCGAGTTCTTCGCCGCCGAGAAGGAGGGCTCGGGAACGGCGTGAAAAACCCGGATGGGGAGCGAGGCCGTTTCCGGATCGTTTCCCATACAATTTTCCCCATACGAAATGGAAGAGAACCTTTAAAATTAAATGAATCCTAAAAGATCGAATCTGTCTTCTGATTTTCATTTTGTCGATTCCCATGCCCATCTCGACATGGACGATTTCGACCCGGACCGGGACGAGGTCATCGGCCGGGCTTATCAGGCGGGAGTCCGGGCTATCCTCTGCCCTATGGACGTCACCAGCCTGAAAAGCATCCAGACGACGCTCGAAATGGGCTCCAGGCATCCGCACGTCTATTCTGCCGCGGGCGTGCATCCTCACCAGGCTAAGTTGTTCAACCCTGATTTTCTGTCCAGAATCAAGGAGTTCGCCCGGGATAAAAACGTCGTGGCCATCGGGGAGATCGGCCTCGACTTTCATTATGATTTCTCCTCCCCGGACGAACAGAGAGCTGCCTTCCGGGCCCAACTGGCCCTGGCCAAGGACCTGCGCTACCCGGCCATTATTCACAGCCGGAACGCCGGCCGAGAGATCGCCGCCGCTGTCCGGGAGGAGTATTTTTACAGCGGCGGCGTGCTCCACTGCTTCACGGAAGACTGGGAATTCGCCAAAACTATGCTCGATTGGAACTTTTTCATCTCGTTTTCGGGCATTCTGACCTTCGCCAACGCCCAGCCGCTCAGGGACATCGCCCAAATGCTTCCCCTGAGCAAGATCCTGATCGAAACCGACTCCCCCTATCTCACGCCCGCTCCGTTCCGGGGGATCAAAAAAAGAAACGAGCCGGCCCTCGTCATCGAGACCGCCAGAGTCCTGGCCGACCTCAAGAAAGTCTCGGTGGCGGAGATCGCCCAGGCGACGACCAAGAATTTCTACAGAGCGTTCCGGATTCCGGATCCGGGGTCGCAACCGCACATTTGACCCCATTTTCATTGAAAATTCCAGGCGTCAATGCTAAGATAAGCAGGCCATGGCCGAAGACCATACCTTCGATATCGTTTCGAAAGTCGATTTCCAGGAAGTCGCCAATGCCGTTCAGACGACTCTCAAAGAAATCCGGAACCGCTTCGACTTCAAGCACAGCCGGGCCGATATCCTCTTAGAAAAAGAGAAACTGACGCTCATCGCCGACGACGATTTCAAGCTCAAAGGCCTGAGGGACGCGCTCGAAGAGAAAATGGCCAAGCGGCGCATTCCGCTGCGGGCCGTCCTCTTTCAAAAAATCGAGGACGGACCGAACCGGACCGTCAAGCAGGAGGTTCATTTTCAAATCGGCATTCCCCAGGAAAAGGCCAGGGAAATCGTGAAGCTGCTCAAGCAGGCCAAGTTCAAGGCGCAGGCCTCGATCCAGGGAGAGCATGTCCGGGTGTCCTCTCCGAAGATCGATGTCCTGCAGGAGATTATGGCCTTTCTCAAATCCCAGAGCCTGGGAATTCACATGCAATTCGACAACTACCGATGACAGACACGTTGACGCGGAACAACCACCTGGGCGGGCTTTTCCAGACGATCCAGGATGAGCTCGGTCAGGTCGAAGCCTCTCTCAAACGCTTCGGCCGATCGCCGAACCCTCTCATTGCCGAGGTCAACGCCTATCTATTCCAAAAGAGCGGGAAGCGCATCCGACCGGCGCTGCTGATTCTCTGCTCGAAGCTCGCCGGCTATCAAGGATCCGAGCATATCTTCTGGTCGGCCTTGATCGAGGTCATCCATACGGCCAGCCTCGTCCACGATGATATCATCGACAATTCGGCCTTGCGGCGGGGCCAGGACACCGTCCATGCCAAATGGGGGCCCAACATCACCGTTCTCCTGGGAGACTTCCTGTACATTCAATCCATCGCCCTCGCCCTCAAAAGAAAAAACTATCAGGTCATCGATATCATCGCCGAGGCCACGTCCCAGATGATCGAAGGCGAACTCCTGGAATACTACATGAGCGGCCGGCCGGACATCACCGAATCCCTTTACCTGGAGATCCTGGGCAAAAAAACGGCCTCGCTTTTCTCCGCTTCCTGCCAGATCGGAGGGATGCTGGGCGATCCGTCCTCCGCCTTTACGAGCAAGCTGAAGGAATTCGGCCGGTATCTCGGTCTATCTTTCCAGATCATCGACGACCTGCTGGACTTTACCGGTGATGAAGTCACTCTCGGCAAGCCCATTCTCTCCGATTTACGGGAAGGACGGATCACTCTGCCGCTGATCTACTGCCTGGGCCAGGTATCCTCCGGCGACCGCGCCGAGCTCGCCCAGGTCATTCAAAACCGGAACGTGGAGAAGGATTTCGTCCAGAGAGTCCTCGGCCTTGTCAACGGCAATGGCGCGCTCGATTATGCCTACGGCCAGGCCGCCTCGTACTCCCAGAAGGCCAAGGATATCCTTCTCGAGTTTCCCAAATCCGACGTCCAGGACGCCTTGACCTTGATGGCCGATTTTGTCCTGCAAAGAAAAAAGTAGCGTGCTCGAGATCGAAGTCAAGGTCAAGGTCGAGAACCTCCAACTCATCCGGGACCAACTCCTGGCCCTGGGCGCCCAGGTCGAACGGGAACGCACCTTGGAGGACGACACCTTTTACGACTTCCGCCCGCCCGCGCTCCTGCGGAAAAAACACGCCCTCCGGCTGCGGACCGTTCAAAAAAAGGCGTTTTTAACGTTCAAGGGAACGCCTCAGAAATCGAGAAAATTTAAGATCCGGGAGGAGCACGAAACCGAAGTCAAGAATATCAAGCAGACAAAAAGAATTCTCAAGGCCCTGGGTCTTGGTCCCGTCTTCCGCTTCGCCAAACATCGGACGGTCTTGAAGAAAGGCCGCCTGAAAATCTGTTTAGACGAGACTCCGATCGGGCTATTCATCGAGTTTGAAGGGGAGCGGGAAAATATCGCCCGGCTGGCCAAGCGCCTTCAGATTCCCAAAGCGCGGTGGGTCAAGAAAGATTACGTCCACCTGATCAAAAATAGCGGGGAAAAAGCGTTAAAAGAGTAAGCTTTTTACTCTTCTTCCTTGTCGGCGTCACGGGGCTCGTCGGGAAATTCTTCTTCAAGATGATCGATGTCTTTGGCCGGGATATCCTCTTCGCCTTCCGGAGCTTCGCTCTCGTCGGCGATTGCGCCCCCGGCGTCTTCAAAGTCGTCCGCGCCGTCATCCACGGCAAGCACTTGTTCTTCGGGCTCGACCAGGTCGTCCTTCTTGGACTGGAGGATCTCATAATCCACAGCCCCCTCCCGGATTTCCAGTTGAGCCAAGACGATGGGATTTCTGGATTTGGACTTGACCCGGGGTTTCGCGCCTCTGAGAAGCTGTTTCGCCCTTTTCGATGCCAGAATCACGAACCGGAATTTGCTGTCGATCTTGCCGAATTGGTCCACCGCCCGTTGTCTCCTCGTCTTTGAAATCGAACTAGCCTAATATTATAGCAAAAACGGCGAAAATATTCAATCATTTTCCTGGGCCTGGCCGTCGATCATGGGGCCGTTCACGGGAACGGGACCTTGGGGAACAATCCTATTGTGTTTTTCCGGGAATTTTCCTAAGATGGACACCGTGTTCGATCGAGTCAGGGCGGCGGGCCGATCCCGCTGAGCCGGAGTCCGTCGGCCATGGAAAAATTTCCCAGGATCAAGATCCCCGAGCAAAGTCCCATCCGAAAATCGTTCCAGAAATTGGAGATCGAAGACGGGGAAAGGCTGCCCACCTTCTGGGGCCGCGTTCGGCATTTGTTGGCCGGCAAGAAAAAATCCGGCCTTCAAGAAAAGAAGCCTGCGGCCAAGGGCCGCCGTGAATAAGCGGGGTTTAGGACGGCTTGTTCTTTTTTTTCTTGATAAACTGAATTCCGAGGAAAGCCAGCAGTCCCCCGATCAATCCCAGGAACCCCCATAATTTAAACTTTTTCATGGAAGCGACCTGCCCCTCTTCATGAGGGGCCCTTCAAAAATATTTCAACATCTTTAATCTATCCAAAATTCGCGGCCCTGTCAATTTGGAAAAAACGAGAAAATCGAGGAGAGAGAGACGCGTTCAGGGACTCGAATCCTCCGGACCGTAAAAATGCTTCTGCTCTGGTCTATGGTTCAAGCTTTTCCGGAGGGCCCGGTTCAGAGGCCTGAGGCTTCTCCGCTTCTCCCGGATGGTCAGCTTTGGTTTCCTCTTTGGCTTGGCCGGGTTGCGGAGTTTGATCAGGTTTGGAAGCCGGCGAAGGAAGCGGCGACAACTTCTTCGCGCCCCTGGAGCTGTTCCTCACAGAAAAAGAAACCGCAAACAGGACAATGCCAATGACGCAGACGACTCCCGCCACGGCGATCACGGGGGACAGCAGGACATCGATAATGCGCGAGGGAATCCAGCCCAATTTATCAAAAATCAGGTCATGCAATTCTGTCGACCATCGATCATCCCAGGAAAAGGAGCCGAATTTGATGGCCCACAGCGATAGATGCTTGGCAAACAGGGAAAGAAGCAAAACCGGCAGGCTGCCGATGAAAACAGAGACACCCGACCACTTAAAGAAGCTGGATGGTGAAGAGGCGGCGATGAGGGCTCCCAGGAAGATGAATGCGGCAGGGATGAGGAAGAGCAAATAGCTGAGGAGATGAATCGTCCGGGAGAAGCCGAAGGGGAAAAATCGCAAAGCCCGGACATCCTCAAAGGCCTCAATCTTATTCGGCATGTCGTTCATCGCCTCCATGCGCTCCGCGCGCATCAGTTCTTCGGCCGTCATGAGAGAAGGCCGGCAGGCGGGCCATCCATAACGATCATGGGTTTTCGAGGCGAGCTGCTGCCAGCGCTGTTCCCCCTGCTCGTCGCAAGGCGGCAGGTTTTGGAGCGTCGCCCGAAAGAAGTTATCGACCTCAGGATGAAGGAGGGCGTTTTTTAAGGGCTGAAGATCGATCCAAATAGGCCTAGGCCTTTTCTCGCCTCTGAGAATCTGGCCGATTTCCGTCAAGGATTTCGACAGTTCATTCTCCAGCCAGCTCATAAGGCCGGTTTTGTCCATCAACTCCCTGGGTGAAATCCCCGTCTTGGCCGCCGCTTGGAACCAGGCTCGCGTGTTTCCGTCGCTGATCACGTCTTTATCCTGGGCTGCCCTAAAGATCTCATCCGTCATTTTCGGCACTTCTTTGATGATTTCGCGCGGCAGATCGGATATGAATTCGGGCGATACGGAAGCCCGGATGAGGCCGACGGCCCAAACGACTCCGAAGAGCGCCGGAAGCCCAAGAAAGATGATGATGAACAAGCCGGTGATCATCCTGGCAGTTTTCATGTCCGCCCTCCTTAAATAGTTTTCTCAATCAACCATAAGGATTATACGATGAAGAAAAAGAAAAGTTCCGGCTTGTCCCGCCTTTATTCTCTCTGGACGCTGAGCTCCACAGGTTTATAGCCTCCCCTCGCCCTAAAATAAAAGATCAGGATGAGAAAGCAGACGAGCATGATGGCCGGAAAGATGGCGACCGTTTTTATGGCGCTTTTCTTGGCGGAGCCGGCAATCGAAGCGACCGCCTGCTTTTCGTCCTGGCCGAGAGCGGCGATTTTTTCCTGGTCGATCGGCTTGTATGCGCCGAAAATGCTGGGCTTCTCCTGCGCCGCCACTTGGGCATGAAGGGCCGGGTTTTGAGCCAGAAGCTCGCGGTCGATCTGGCGGTCTTGGATATTCCCTAAAAATACGGCCCCGATGACACCGACGCTCAACATGCCCATGCCGCCGATGGCGTTGATGGTCAGGGCGCCCCCTTTCGGGAATCGCTCGGCAGCGACCCCCAACATCGTCGGCCAGAAGAACGTCTTTCCTAGGGCGTAGACTGCCGCCGCGACAAAGATCATGATGCCCGCGGCTTGCGACAGGGCGAACAGGCCGATGATGGCGATGGCGCTGCACACCGCCAGCAATCCCAGAGGAGACAGCTTGTGGATGATCGGTCCGGCCAGAAAGCGGAGGACCATCATGATGAACGCCGTTAAAACCAGGACCCAGCCTGCCTGCAGCCCCATTTTGGCCATAACGGGATTGACCAGATCGGTGATCCAGCTGTCCGTCCCCAGCTCGGTCGTGGCAAGGGGAAGCATGATCAACAGGAGAAAAATAAAAATGGGGTGTCCCAGAGAGCGGACATAAATGGAGTAGCCGATGATGAGGGCCGCGGCGATGATAATTTTGAGCGAAAGCGACCATTGGAGGATGCGGCCGATTTCCGCGATCATGATGGCCACGACGATCACGGCACCGATGATCCCGGTCTCCTGGAGCATGGCTTTATAGGAGATGCCTGCCTTAACGCGTTCGTGGACGGGAAATTTTGTCCCGATCATCATCAACCCGTAGACGGCGGCCGGAACCAGGACAAGCCCCACCTTCCATCGCCAATCCAATCCGGGCATCAGGATCAAAATCATCAGTCCGCCCAGAACCATCCCTCCGGGCCAGCCGGCATGAAGGATGTTCAGCCACTTCGTTTTTTGCTTCGAGTAGGCGGTCGCCACGACCGGGTTGATCACCGCTTCGACCGTGCCGTTCCCCAGGGCGAGGACGAAGGTTCCCCAATACAGCATCTGGTAGCCCGTGGCAAAGATTGTGATGACGGCGGATGCGACATGGCAGACAAGCCCAAAAACGAGCGCCCTTCCGTAGCCGATCCGGTCAATGATCAGGCTGAACAAGATGATGCTGAGAGCAAAAGGCCACAGGCCCACTCCCAGGATCTCGCCTTTTTGCGTCTCGCTCAGGTTGAAGTGAACGCCGAGGTCGCCGATGATGTTGGCCCGGATGATGAACCCGAACGAGGTCGCCACCAGCGCGATGAAACATGTCCAGAAAAGTTTCTTGGAAACTTCTCCGGTCGCGCCCATGACATTGGCAGTGACAGCTTTTCCCTCCATTCTTTACCTCCTCTCAAATTGCGAAGCGGATGACTATCGCCGGGTCACGCCCAGGCCAATCTCTCCCCCAGCTTCGAACAGACCTTTCCTGATCATGGAGTTGCTGAGTCTGAGGTTGTGCGTGTGGAACCGGTCTCTGGCTTAATTCCCGCCCGCATCTTGAGACATTATATATCACACAGAAAAGAACTTGGTCAAATGTTACGACCGA
>Ga0315274_10001237_pt1 | contig 39433 bp, 48 predicted proteins | sample YL17G02_20_MG_FD_203700 | JGI IMG/M metagenome (GOLD analysis project Ga0315274, IMG submission 203700) | Sediment microbial communities from Yellowstone Lake, YNP, Wyoming, USA - YL17G02_20 | ecosystem: Environmental > Aquatic > Freshwater > Lake > Sediment | place: USA: Wyoming | collected...
CTTCCTCGGTTCTGGCACTACAGCAGTCGCCGCGAAGCAACTCAAACGTAACTTTATCGGCATTGAAATTTCCCCTACCTACTGTAAAATTGCCGAGGATAGATTGCGCCAAAACATTTTGCTCTAATCTATGGCACGACAACAAAAACTTATAAAGGAAATACCCACTCTTTGGAGGCCAGAGTTTATTCCTTACTATCCGGTAGAGAGGGATATGTATAGATTGAGTTATCGAGAGGCGTTGCTTTACGGGTTTATAAGGCATTTTTTGAAGAATTGCTCGGGGCGGTTTTTCTTTACCAATGAGCAGTTGAGATATGTGCTTGGCGGGAAGCGGAATACAACCGCATCCGAAACGGTGTCGAAATTGGTTGAGAAATGCCCAGAGGTGTCAGTAAGCTATATAATCAAGAAAGATGGAGGGAAAATCCGCTATATTGGGTATGTTAATGCGAATCCCGACTTACGGAAAAGCGGAAGTCCGACTTACGGAAAAGCGGAAGTAATAGAGAGTACTATAAAGAATACTATAAGAATAAGAGAGAACTTTGATAAAAACATAGAAATTAAGAGGGAAAATCAGAATTACACTCTTTTGGCGGGTGAACGGGCGAAGTTTATTGATTACTGGACCGAGAAATCCCCTAATGGAAAGAAGGAACGCTGGGAGTTTGAAAAAGTGTTTGACATCAAGCGCCGGTGGGGAACATGGTTGCGGAACGTGGAGCGCCGGATGCAACCAACTCCCTTTGTAAAGGAAACGGATCGGGGGTCAAGGGGCGGCGGGATGCAGAAAATTGCCATAATTCACCCAATTTCAAAAGGGTAGCAATCCGAGCGTGTATTTATGCCACTTATTTATCCCCTTTTGTTTGACATCGCCTTGCGTTTCGTTATAAACTTATAGCATATGGAAAACATCGTAGACGTAATCCGGGCGATGCACAAGACATTACCATTGTTGCTTCCCCGCGAACGTGCGGTTATCGAGATGCGGTTCGGGATAAAACTTGACCGCCCCTCGACACTTGAGGAAGTCGGCAGGCATTTTGGAGTTACGCGCGAGCGCATCCGGCAGATTGAGGCGAAGGTTCTCGAAGAAGTGTTGGGTAAAATGTCGCAGCAATCATTAAAGAATGGGTCATTGTGTAAAATATGAAAAACTTACTCCTCGCTCCGATTCTTTGGTTGATTGACTCCATCCTTGAAAATCAAAGGGCGTTAAAATTAAGCGGCTGGTTCGATAACGACAATCGGTGCCACGAAATAACCAATGTGTATCTATGACCAAACCAAAGTTCTACTGGCATATCCACCACGATGTTCTCCTTGAACCCCTGACCGAACCCATCAAAAACAGGATTAAGTTCATTAAGGAGAACAAAGACGAAATAGAATTGCGCTTAAAACTGATGAAACCAGTCAAAGGAGAGTTGCCGAAGGAACTCAAGGAACTCCTTGAGGCGGGGAAGGAGCGGGATGAGGCGGGGAAGAAGTTGGATGAGGCGTGGAAGAAGCGGGATGAGGCGTGGAAGGAGTGGGATGAGGTGGGGAAGAAGCGGGATGAGGTGGGGAAGGAGCGGGATGAGGCGGGGAAGAAGTTGGATGAGGCGTGGAAGAAGTGGGATGAGGCGGGGAAGGAGCGGGATGAGGCGGGGGAGAAATACCGCAAACAAATCCTCGCCCTCCACAAAAGAGAATGTCCCAACTGTCCTTGGTCTGAAAAAGAACAGACGATATTTCCCAAAAGCCACCAAAAGTAAAATAACTCTATGAAAAAGAAAAACAAAGGAAAGACGGTGCAGAAAACAAGACTTGTGGTTAGAAACGCATATAGCATCAACAATCCATCTCAGATGTCCGCGATGGCCATAATACTCAAGCAGCACATTCTTAAGAACAATCTGTATACCAACATCGCGGGCAAAAACTATGTTCACGTCGAGGGGTGGCAGTTCGCCGGAGGGCTTCTTGGAACGTTGCCGCGAGTAAAAAGTGTTGAAAATATATCAACCGAGCAAGAGGTGAAGTGGAAAGCCGAGGTCGAGATAGTGAATGTCGCAACCGGCAACATCATAAGCACGGGCTTTGCTGTGTGTTCAAACAAAGAAGCCAAGAAGAAATCTTTCGACGAGTATGCCATCCTCTCGATGGCGCAGACGCGGGCGATAGGAAAGGCGTACCGGAATGTTATCGGGTGGGTAATCAAACTCGCCGGATATGAGGCAACACCGTCCGAGGAAATGGTGAAGATAGGAATGACTCAAGATGTAACGCAAGCGTTGGTCCCCACAGCACAGTCAGCGAATGGTGGGCAGATTACCGAGAAAGAAGCGGAGGAACTTTTGAGGGTTGCAATTAGTAAGGGGTTTACCTCAAAGGCGAAGTTTATTGCCGGAGTTAGCCGCCTCTTAAAAATCAAAATCAAAAATCTAACCTCCCTCACCAAGAGTCAAGCGAATACGGTGCTGGTTGAATTATTAAGGAAGGGAAAATAATATGGCGAAAATTGCCACTCCATATAAAGGAATAACGATAGAGTTCGACGAGGAGAAGCATCGCTATACCATCAATGGCAGGATTATTGTCTTTGTTACTCAGGTTACAGGGATTATAGACAAATCGGGTCCGCTTATCGGTTGGGCGGTCAAATTGTTCCGCGAGTTCTTATTAAAAAAACTCAACGCTGGCGAGCCGATAACCGAGGAGGCAATCCACGAAGGGTCAAGACAGCACGCCATCAAGAAACAGGAAGCGGCAGATATCGGCACTCAAATCCACGAGTGGGTCAACCAATACATCACCGGGAAGAAGCCCCCCATACCGGAAATTGAGCAAGTCAAAAATGGCGTGCTGGCGTTCCTGAAATGGATTGACGAGAACAAGGTTAAATTCCTCGCCTCGGAGGAGATTGTCTATAGCAAGAAGCACGACTTTGCCGGAATCCTTGATGCGGAAGCGATAGTAAACAAAGAGCGTTGTATTGTGGACTTCAAATCCTCAAATGGAATTTATAATGAGATGTTCTACCAAGTTGCCGCCTACCAATGTGCCAAAGAGGAGATGACCAAGAAGAAGTATGACACTCGGTGGATTATCCAGTTTGGAAAGGACACTGGAGAGTTCATTGCCCATAGAATTGACGATTACAAACGCGATCTGTCGGCTTTCTTGGGTGCGCTCGCAATTAAACGCAGGGAAATAGAGTTAAAAATGTGATGAGGGCTGAAAGCATTAAAGGGAAAGCTGGGTTGAGCGGAGGCGGGGTTCGCCGCAGCCGATATAATGGCAAATGGTTAGCCTTGCCTCCCTCGACTTGGTGAAAGATTATGTCGAGCCTTAAGGTGATACTGTACAACAAAATAAGGGGTGCATATCCCATTCCTATTCACGGAGGAGCGATAGAAAAGATGAGCATAGATTATGGGTACAAAGCAAGCAATGGAAGCCGCCGGTGCCGGGAACTCGTGAACATGGGATTGATTGAGCCGATATACGAGAAGGGTTTCGTGCTGTATAAGTGGATACCGCCCAAAGAGAAAACTTTTGAGGAGTTGGAAGCGGAACGTCAGGGGTTATTGATACGGGCAATACAATGAGAAAGATAAAAATAAGCGGGCTGGACCATCTCTTCGGGGTTGCAGTGAAATGCCGTGACAAGTGGCAGTGTCAACGGTGTAAGGCGAGATTTGCTCCGTTTGAACTATATAGTTGTAGGGCATTACATTGTTCTCATTATATTGGGCGGGCGAACAAGAAGACACGGTATAATTTTGCGAATTGTACCGCTCTCTGTTATGGATGCCACCAATATTTTGAAACGCACAAGGGAACTGATTATAGGGACTTTATGATAAAACGGTTAGGGCAAGAGGGTTACGATGAATTTATAAAAGAGTCGCGGGAGAAAGTGCTGTTTGACGATAAGGCAAAGAAGGACGTAGCGGAAATGCTTAAAAGGGTAATGAGGGAAATATGAAAGATCCGCAAGCAACTGACTCATACTACGTGAAACTCTCCGGGAAGGCATCTCTCCCCGAACCACTTGAGATTGGGTCAAATTATCATATCTCAATCGAGGGGGCGATAACCGGAAAGGATGAAGATGACAATGACGATGGAACACACTCTCACTCATTCAAGTTTAAGCCGGTGATTGTGGAAATCTTGACTCCCAAAGGAAAGACCATTAAAGCCCGCGATGTCCGCAAAAGGTCGCAACAGCTCCACTCGGCAATTTGGAAAGAGTGGACGGTAGCGGGTGACAATAGTGACCAAGAGGGGTACTACGACAAGCGGATGGTCGGCATTATTCAAGGCGTAATCAACGGCACGATATGACCCGTGAACTCTTACTCTTGCTTATCGGGTGTGGTATAATGGTCGCAAGCGTACTCTATATCGCACTTTGTTTCGCGGGGATTATCAATTGAAATCATGAAAACAATAATCGTCAAGAACCAAAAAGAGTTCGATAAAATAAAAGATACCTTTGAGGGTAGAATAGAGATTGTCGGTGCGTTGGAAAGGATAAATCGCTGTATCCCGAAGGCGGAGATTTGTGTCTTCGGCTTCGCCACCATCAAGTACGTCTACGGCTCCGCCACCATCAAGTCCGTCTTCGACTTCGCCACCATCGAGTCCGTCTCCGACTCCGCCACCATCGAGTCCGTCTACGACTTCGCCACCATCAAGTCCGTCTACGGCTCCGCCACCATCGAGTCCGTCTCCGACTCCGCCACCATCGAGTCCGTCTCCGACTCCGCCACCATCAAGTCCGTCTTCGGCTCCGCCACCATCGAGTCCGTCTACGACTTCGCCACCATCAAGTACGTCTTCGGCTCCGCCACCATCAAGTACGTCTACGGCTCCACCACCATCAAGTCCGTCTCCGACTCCGCCACCATCAAGTCCGTCTTCGGCTCCGCCACCATCAAGTACGTCTTCGGCTCCGCCACCATCGGACTCATGTTCGGCTTGGCGGTAGTATTATTTGTGTCGGGAACCGCGAAAGTAACTACCAAGGGAAGAAATATTGTTAGGCACTACAAATCAGAAAGAAATATCACGCTCTCTCTGTCGAAAGAAACCACCCATATTATAATGCCCAAAATTGAGATGAACTTGAGAGAGTACCAAATCCAATATCCGCACGAAACAAAAGGAAGCAAATTAATACTCTATAAGAGCGTTCACAAGAAGGATGGGCGATATTCCTCCGAAAATACAAGGGACTTCGAGTATAAAATCGGGGAAACTTACACGGAGAAAGTCGTTAAAAACGGCGAAAGTTGCGGGCAAGGATTACACGTGGCACATAAGAAATGGGCGATTGACTTTGGGAAGGGGTGGGAAGACGAAGCGTTGCTGGAGTGCGAGGTTGACAAGAAAGGTATATATGTCGCACCTGATTGCGATGGGAAAATCAGAGCACCGAAAATCAAAATAGTAAGAGAAGTTCCAAAAGAGGAATGGTGAAATAGTAATTCGGTGCACCCCGAAATAACGATATGAGGAAACTCTATGCAGTGAAAATAACAAAGAAAAAACTTGCCTTTCTTTTGACTGCTTTTGATATCGTTGAGGATAAGCACGAACGGGCGCGGTTGATGGCAAGGATTTTGAGTAGATTATCAGCTATGGGATTCTGGGGATATAAGAAAGATAATCGGCAACCAAAAGTAAAATAACTCTATGAGAGAAATAAAGTTTCGGGCGTGGGATAGCATAGCAAAGACAATGTGGCAAAATGTTCATTTTGACTACGCTCACATTTATTCTGATAAGTGGAACGAGAAAACTGAAACTTGGTTGGGTAGCTTGCCGATGCCATTGGGGATTCTTATGCAATTCACTGGCCTCAAAGACAAGAACGGAAAGGAGATTTATGAGGGGGATATAGTAATTTTTGACTATCCAATGGAGGTTATTTGGGATATGGGAAGTTGGACGGTTAAAACTCAAAAAGGGAGTTCGCTTCTTTATGGATATATTACGGATGGAGAAGTCATTGGCAACATCTACGAAAACCCCGAACTATTAAAATAACTCTATGACCATAGAACAACTGATTTATCCGAGAACTATCAAGGTCGGCAACCGAAATAACATAGAGATATGTACATAACCAAACGGGGCAAAAATCTAATAGTATCCATACCCTTAAGGCAGGAGAGCTATAACGCTCTCGGCGAGCGCATAGGCATCGTTCCGAATGTAGTCGGGGTGATAGTAAAAGGCAAGGATGACAGTGGGATGTTTGAGCAGGGGATCTATCGTCTCAATGAGTTGGGATACAAAAACGACATCCAGCTTGGTATGCCAATCGTAATGACGTGTATGGAAGATGATGAGTTTGTAGTGCTCTGTAAGAAGTTGGGTATAGATGTTTGGGAATACCGAAAATGCGCGAAGTGTGGTAATACTTTGTTTGGGACACACACAATAAATAACAATGGCGAACTTGTGTGTCGTGGTTGTGAGGATGAATAGCTCTTTGAGAATTGCGTATTGAGTGTCGGGGTCGGCGGGAAAGAAAGCCGCATAGCGTCAGCGATGCCTTGGGCAAGTAAGTGAGAATCCTGATGGCTAGCCTAAAGTGCGAGGTGACTCACTCCACAAATCATCTACTTATAGGAGAGATGGTAGACAAATCCTCGCCCCCGACATCCAGTACACAACAAAAGAGTGCGTTTGGTAAATTAGCACTTTCCGCTACATTGCCGAATCGCACCGAAACAGTACCTTTACAGATTGCGCGGTGCGGGTAGGAAAGCGACCTCAAAACGAGACCCCCGCCCCTATTCTCACCGCCCAGTCCATAAAGGACTGTTGCTCTTTGAAAATTGTGTATTGAAGTGGAGGTTTGTGTGGGGTAAGAATTCAGACCCTATTACCGCCAGTGCGCACGGAAGCGGGGAAATGCGTTGACCGTTAGGACAATGGCGCCCCGTGATAACTCTACGAAGCGGAAAACACAAACCCCCTCTCCAGTACACAATTCCTGTGTACCGTAGCTCTTTGACAACCCAGACAGAAAGGAGGAAATAATGAAAGAAACGGCTGACGTGAAAAGGGAAGTCTATGTCGTCTGCTGGTACTGCGGCTGGACGGTGATTATTCCGAACTGTCCGGTGACGGTGGATTTTCTCCCTGTGCGCTACCGCATCTGCGGCGTGTGCAAACTGAAAGGAGGGGAAGATGAGAAAGCGCAGAAATAACGTCGGGCGGCGGATACCCACGAAAGAGGCGATCAGTGAGGTGATGGCGAGATTGATGCAAGCCGCCAAGCATCTCAATCCTCTCAAGAGGATACCCCATCCGCGCATCACAAACGGAGGAAGGTTTGACGAGGAGCATTTCGTACTCGTTCTCTCCGACCTCCAAACGGGGCTTCTGACCCCGACCTACGACATGGCGGTGCTGAAAGCGAGGATGGAGTACCTTGTGGAGAAGGTACTCAAGATCGTCGCGATGCACCGCAAGTCGCACCCCGTCAGGAAGTTGTCTATTTTCCTGATAGGGGATGTCGTTCACGGCGAGAGAGTGGGCTTTATGATTGACCTTGACCATTTGGAGCGCGTTGTGCGCGACCAGATGTTCAACGGCGCAATCCCCGTTCTCTCCTACGCCATCGCGGCGTTCGCGCAGGTGTTTGAGACCGTTGACGTGTTCTGTGTCAAGGGAAACCACGGGAAGAACGGAAAGTTCGCCGGGACGACCACGAACTTTGACCTGTTCTCCTACATCTACCTTCAGCAGTTCTTCTCCTCCACCAAGCACGTTACGTTCCATATCTCCGACACGTTCCATTCCATCGCGGACGTTTCAGGGTTCAAGTTCTTTCTCGTACACGGCGACAACATCCCGATGCACCTGACCCTTCCCTGGTACGGTCTCACGACGCGGATGATGCGGTGGAGCGGCTCGGTGGGCGACTTCAACTATCTGGTGTGCGGACACTTCCACGCTCTTTCGTGGATGTTCTGGAACGACAAGCAGATATTCACCAACGGCACGTTCATCACCGATGATGAGTGGAGCATCGAAAACATCGGGTTGTCCGGCACCTGCGGGCAACTCCTGCTCTCGGTGCATCCTAAAGTCGGCGTGTCGTTCGTCCGCGCCATCCAGATGCAGAGGGCAATTCCTACCTGCCCTCGCCACCTCGACTACAAGGGTCTCCACAAGCCCCGCACGGTGTGTGACACCTGCCTCCGTCTCTGGCGTATCCGCCAGAAAGGGGGTGAGCGATGAGAACCTACCCTATCATCCTCGTGGAATGGCTCGACGTTGATGAGCCGGGCGCAAGCTGGCAGTCGGAAGCGGAAGTCAAAAAGTTCTGCGCCCTCTACCAGCCCGTCACTTCGGTGGGGTATCTGTTCGGGAAGACCAAGCATTTCCTCATCATCTTCGGCGATAGGAATATCATCGAGGACGAGGAGATGTACGGGCGTATCCAGAAGATACCCCTCTCCATCGTCAAGAAGGTCAGGTACCTTCGGAAAGGAGGTGCCAAGTGAAGAAGTCCGAAATCGTCCGTAAGGCGTTCGGCTTCACTCTGCCTTGCGATGAATGCAAGACAGAGGTGGACATCGAGTTCTTTTCGTTCTTCGCCGCCTATGTCGTCTACCACAACGCTCTGCCCAACGGCGCGCCGCTCCTTCGGGAGCACGGCATCGCCCTCTACGGCATCTGTGGAGATTGCGGGCGGTTCAAGTCGTTCCCGGTGGACTACCGCGACCTCGGCGAGGCACTCGGAAGCGATCCTGAAAAGAACTTCAAAGCGTTCGTCCACAAGAAGTGCGAGGAGTACGGCAAGAAACTCCTGCCGAAAGTGAGGGTGAACTGATGGAAAAGAAAGACCTCAACTGGGGAGGGTTTATCCTCCTACTGTTGTTTCTGGTCTGTGTCGGTTTCTGCGGGTGCGAGGTGAAAGCCGAGAGTGCTCTCGCCCAGCACCGCAGGCACAACCCGCAATGCGGCGAGGCGTACTTCGCCCAGTTCCCCACCGATGACCAGAAGATGCTGTTCTGGCTCCTCATCCCAGACAACAGATTCTTGGAAATCTGGGAAAACCACGTCTTCGTGGTCACCAGCACTTCCATCTACCCTCCCTGTGACGTTCTTACCGAGTTCGCCCCGCGCGTCTTCAAGCGAAACTACGCGGGGGTCACCTATCACGGCGACATCCTGCTGGACAAAAAATGGATGGGCGGGTTCATCGCCGCGATACACTACGGGAAACTGGAAAGCGGGGAACGCTTCCTTGAGGTGGGGGAACTGCCTTATGAGGTGTGGCTACGCACAAGCCCCAAGTCCCAAGCCGAAGTGATGAAGCTCCTCATTTGGAAGCGCGTGTGGCTGGGCGAACCGCGCAACAAACCACCACCGCTAACCGCAACCAACTAACGTCTGGGTATCGTACACATAGGGGGCGAGAACCTTTTACCCTCGCCCCCAATCATTAAAAAGTAATTAAGATAAAGAGATGAAGTATTTAGCTGAAACACTACACGAAATAAATAAAGAGAAGCGCAAAGATTGCGCTAAATATCCCGCTTGCCCTAAATGTGGCAATGCTATGGTGTGGACTTTCGCTTTTAGGGGTTGTGAGTGGGCTTGTTTGCCTTGTGATATAGCAAAGCCGATGTTTTTTGATTGTAAAGAGGTGTGGCGGAACATAAAAGCAATGGATGCTAAAAAACGAAAGTGGCAAGAGGAACTATCTATTATTTCTCGAAGATTTGGTGGAGGCAAATGTGTTGTTGAGGGTTGCGAGAATGGTAGTTGCGATTGGTGTAAAAGAGCCGCCGATAAAAATTGTCAATTTAAGTTTTGGAAAAGCAACCAATTAAGATAAAGAGATGAAAAGTAAGGAAAATAAAATATGGATAGCCAGTAACGAAGCCCCTGCTCTTAATACCGGAGAATTGGGTTTTGTTTTTAATCGGGTTTGGGCAATGCCGGATAAGTGGACATTTAAGATACACCCTATTAAAAATCTATTAACAAAATATGGGGCTGGAAAAGACGGAAAATGGGCAGACCCCTTTTGTGGGATATTAAGTCCTGCAAATGTTACGAATGATATTAACCCCGAAATAAGAGCAACATATAACACAGACGCACTGAACTTTCTAAAAAATCTTGAAGATAATTATTTTACAGGAATTTTGTATGACCCCCCATATTCGATTACACAAGCAAGGGCTTATGGGAGAAAAGAGTTTGCCTCTATGAAGTATTGGGCAGATTGTAAAAACGAAATCGCAAGAGCGATAAAACCCGGTGGATATGCGATTTGTTTTGGCTGGAATAGTAATGGAATGGGAAAGAACAGGGGATTTTTCTTAAAGGAAATTCTACTTATAGCTCACGGAGGTTCAAAAAACGATACAATTTGCACAGTAGAAGAAAAGGTCATTAGAAAGTAATTAAGATAAAGAGATGAAATTAAAACCATGAGAAAAGAAAATTACAATCTCTTGCTCCCCCGCTATTTAAGGAGTAGAATAAAAGTATGAAGCTACCTAAAAAACTTCGGCTACTGGGATACGATTGGAAAGTGATATGCACGAAAGACGACAGCAAAGATGCGAGTGGAAACTTCTCTTGGAAGAAGAAGAAGATAACAATAAACGATAAATATGGAGAGGCGCAGGCTATTCTGTTGCATGAAATCGTAGAAGCAGTTATGGTGAAGAACTTGGCTCGGTATTATGGCAACGAGGGAAACTCCGAGTTTCGGTTCATTTTCAACCACACAGAGTTTACAAAAATTGTGAACGATATTTTTGTGGCGTTGGCGGATAATGATTTATTAAAACTTTAAATAAAAGAGACAGAAACTTGATCCCCCGCTATTTAAGGAATAGGATAAAGATATGAAAAAAATTCTTATTGGGCAAATCAGGTTTTTGCAACTGCCGTCTAGGGGATCAAGTAAGAGAATTACTAATCATAGCCCTAGCGTAGACGGCGGTTGAACATTTCCGTTCCTGCCCCCGTACCATTGAAACCGGGCGGGGGCGGGGCGGGCTACAAAACTATGATAATTCGAACATGGATCCACCTGGCGCTGATACTTCTCGCTATCGGTTTAATTATCATGTGGATACTTTCTGACCTTGAAGAGATGGGGATACTGTAATTTATAAGTAAAATGTGCTATAATTAAGATTATGCCAAAACACCTTCCTGACGGCAGACCGACAAAACTCACCCAAAGGTTCAAGGAAGTGCTTGGAAGTATTTTGAAAGATGGCACAAAAGCCTTGCTCACCGATGAGACGCTTCTCTTTCTCGTAAATCAGGAGTTGTCAAAGGAGGAGCAAGTGAGCAACGGAACGTTTGAACGATGGAAGTCTGCTGGCACAAAAGACAGCAGAGGTCAAGAGTTTCGAGTACTTATAAAAAAGGCGTTGACCCTCGAACAGACAAATCTTCTCAATGAAATCCGTAAAGGAAAGAATAACTGGCAGAGTAGGGCGTGGATACTTGAGCGCAAGTTTGACGAATGGAACTTGAGGCACAAGAGCGAGATGAAGGCCGGGGTGATACTTACTCCCTCGCCCGAACGGCAGGAAGCAATCAATAAACTTTTGGAAAAGGAATAGACATGACAAAAAAGTTTGTGACTATGGTTGTTGCCGAGAAACCGGATGCTTTTGATATTGTAGCCCGTACGAACGTGAGGGTGGCGGCGGGGGAGATTGAGATTGTCAAAACCTCTGAGGAAATCAAAAACCCATTTAAACAGAGGTTGCTTAAGGGGGGCGTGAATGGCTATCTTGATTGGGTCGAACGCCAATTAAAAGGACTAGATGAATAAGGAAGAGTACGATAAGAGATATTTTCAGATTATAAAAGAACGGGGGTTCATCGTTCCGGTGCTTGGCGTATTCTCGGAGCTGGTTCCCAACGAGTCGCACATTGAGGAGCAGAAAGTAGAGAGTCCCAATGGATTTCTTACGAAGTTTATCGGGTGCGACTATCGGTACAAGGTAAACACGAATAGGGAGTTGCACTTTGACGCAACGGCGCTGAAGGGGGCGTATATGGAGTCGCTCAAGTTTGTTCTCAAGCATAAAATCCTTATCCCGTTTCTCTATCTCTGGCGGTGGGATGTTATCAAATGGGCGTACTGGCTGTATCACAAGAGAATGGAGAACACCACGCCTTTAATAACCCACTTCAGCCCGATGTGCAGGGAGCTGATACGCGCGGGCAAGAAGCTGGCGGAAAGGATACCTCTTGTCGGGACTCGTGTTATTATGCAAAGGCGATTCTGGGTAGAGAGTTTAATAACGGCGTTCGTTGCCTTTATCCAATCCAGCTCGACCTATTACGTTCACGCGCAGGATATGCTCTGCAATCTTCACGGGGGCGATGCGAGGAAGGAATGGGTGAGGGTGTTGGAGCTGGGGCTTACACGGTCCCACAGCGCAAAGGATAGGATTGAAAGCATTGTTAAAGCGGTTCGGCTTGCGATGATGTTTCCGGCGATCCGAAGAATTGCGCAGGATTTTCTCGATGAACTTGATATGAGCCAATTCAACTACGACGAGGAGGATTTATACTTTGCCTATCGGAAAGAACACTACGATACCGGCGGACTTCCCTACAATGAGCGCAGGGAATATGTACAAAGGGCGGATAAAGAACATAACCACTGTATTCTTTATGAAATGCTTTAATTGTAACGGGGCGGAGTTCCGGGAAGTTCCCTCTACCAGCATGGGGTCGTTGCTTGAATGCGTGAAGTGCGGGTTGAGGACGGCTTATGGGGCTTCCGGCCAAGACGTGTCGGGACACCCGAAGCCAATCTCAATGACTGAAGCGCTCAAAGAGGCGAAAGAAGTGGCGCAGACGAAAGCGGAAAAAGAGGCGGAAAAAGCGAAGGAAGATGCAAAAGGAGATTAAGGACATTCTTGCGAGCGGTTCTCCCTCTGAGAAGCGCGGGGTATTTGCGTTCGACCTGCGGACGCGCGTTGACGTTATTCTTAAGAAGTTCCGTGTCTGGTCAAAATACTTCTTCCCCGAGTATTTCTTGGATGAGTTGGGTGGAGTGGTTGAGGACGCGCCGTTTCACACAACGATGCTGCAGGGGTACTTAATGGCGTATCTGGGGCGGGAAGACCACTTCCTCAACGTCTCGGGGAGAGGACTGTCAAAAACCTCTCTTGTGAAACTCTTTATGGCGTTCTGCGTCGCCAACGACACGACTCACTTCAGGAAGTTCTTTAAGATACTGTCGAAAGAGGCCGACAACGCCCGGCAGATTACAACCGATGTGTACAATATGCTGATTGCGGTACGACCCCTGTATCCCGAAATCTTTGCCAAGACAGAAGCGAAGCGCGAGGAGAGAATGGAAAGCTTCACGACGGCTACCGGGATAAAGATGGCCGCCGATACCGTTGGGACTGGACAGCGAGGGGACATTCAGGAATATGCGCGACCCGACTTCATCTGCGTTGACGACTTCGAGGACAGGAACTCGATTATGTCCGCCGTCATTACAAAAAGGATTTGGAACAACTTGCAGGAGGCGAAGACGGGACTTTCAAAAGAGGGCGCGATTGTATATTTGTGCAACTATATTTCCGAAAGGGGAAACGTGTATAAACTTATAAAACTTTGCACGCATAAATTGATTGTGCCGATTGCGATAAAGGGGAAAGACGGCAAATGGATTTCAACGTGGAACAGGTTTACGCCGGATGATGTTGAGAGATTGGAGAAGGAGGAGGACTTTGAGGGCGAGTACCTTTGCAATCCTTCCGCCTCGGCTGATGTGTTCTTTGACAGGGACAGCTTGGAGAAACAAGTTGCGCGTAATCCCATTGACATGATTGCGGGGCTGAAAATCTTTCACAAATATAATCCGATGCACCGGATAGGATCGGGTCACGATGTCGGCGGCGGTGTGGGGCTAGACCACTCAACGTCCGTGTTCATAGATTTTGACGTGCTTCCCGCGCAGGTTGTTGCGACGTATAAGAGCAATGAAATTCGTCCCGATGCGTTTGGATATGAGATAGCCCGACAATGCAAAATCTTCGGTGAGAATTATTGTGCGCCTGAAAGAAATTACGGAAGCACGTTGGATATTCTCAAGACCGTCTATCCAATACAGAAGATTCATCTGATGGTGAGAGACAACCAATCCACGAAACTGAACGAGCCGAAAGATTACGGGTGGGACACGAACGCTGTCACGAAGCCGAAGATGCTCATAGACCTTGCGCGCGCGGTTGAGAATGGAATCATTGACCTAAACGATCAAGACCTGATTGACGAGGCGCTGACCTATACAAGAGACGACTTTATGGAAAAGAGCATTGACCCTCGCCTGACTACGCGCCACTTTGATTTATTGACCGCTTGCGCAATAGCGTTTCAGATGAAGGATTTTGTGCCGAAGCCTGTGGTGAAAAGGGAACAGGAATACTGGATGCCCGACAATCCGGTGTTGAAAGTAATAGACGCATCGGGGCGAGGAAAAAAGAGTGAGAACGTGAACCCTGCCGCGTGATGTGTGTAAAACTCTTTATTTTTCCGTAAAAGTGTGCTATACTTAACGTATGTTCAAGATAAAGCTCACCCATGGTGAGGCGGTTTACGGTGGTAAGGGAAAGACGGTAGAGGAAGCATTGGCAGAGTTGAAGTTCGATTACTTTACGATAAAGACGAAATGCCTTCTTGCAATATCGGACGGAAACGCCGAAAAGGTTATTACTCTCTATCCCCACCAAGTAAAGCGCATTGCGAGAAATAAATTATTCCGTGAGATTTTGGCCGGTAAATTATTAACATTATTGGGCAAAAAATAATATGCAATTAGACGAACTCCTTGTGCCGCGCAGCAATTTTAACGACGTATTGGACGAGTACGAGCGCAAAAAGCTTGAGAGTGTTGCCAGTGATGACGTTGTAATGAACGCCCTGAAGAAGATTTTGCTCTATACGATTTACTCCGCCGGTTCGTTGCATAAAGGGAAAAAGCCCTATAACCCTACGGAGAATGTTCTACTCTCGTTCGGTGCCAATATGAACCTGACACACGAAGAGAAGGGACGCATCGCGGAATCGATGGTCACGGGAGTCACGATTGTCGAGCAGGGATTCAGGGCGCTGGAGATGTTCAAGAAACTTCCCGATTCCCCCAAACAAGAAGCAAATCCACAAAAGTAAAGGTCGTGAGAAGATTGAGAGATACACTATGACTGAACCAATTAAAGTGGTTGACAAGTATCAGCCGTGGAAGGTGGGGCTGATTATTGTGTTCGGAGTTGCGATTCTGGCGCTTGGGTACGGAATCTTCAACCAGGGCGAGCAGAAGCTCGGTGATTTTCTCGTAGGTCCGAAGATGGGTACGAACTCTACCGTTGTTGTTACTTCAACTGCCAAGTTGCTCTTTACCGTTCCGAGCGGTGCGGAGTTTTGGTCGGTATCCAACGTTGGGCCAACCGATGTGTATTTGTCGGGAACATCTACCGCGCTTGCGGCAAATTATGGCCTCTGGCTGAAAGCGTCAAGCACGCAGATATTCTCCGGCGGATCGCTTTGGAAAGGACCAGTATGGGGTATCGGGACAACGGTTACCACGACCCTATCGGTGCTGATATTCTAGTCGCAAATTGACAATCGGTAAAACCTTGTGATGGTTGGTGTCGCCTCCGGTTAACCACGGTAGGCCGAACATTTTACTCACAAGGTTTTTTGTTCGGTTAACCGGAGACGGCATCAATCACGATGCCGTCTCTTATTAATCAATAAAAATCTATGTCGCTTACAACATACAAAAGAGCGGGACTGAAAGGGAAACTGCTCGCCCAAGAGACAGAGGAGCGGAAAGGCGAAAAAGCTATATACGGTAAGTCCAAAGTCAAGGTCGAAAAAAAGAAAAGAAAGAAATAATCTATGTTAAAAAACATTATTATTGCAGTGCTGGCCGTTGCGGTCATTATTCTCGGCTTTCTGTACATCGGGAAGTCGGCCAACTTGGGCGGATTTACCGATGAGTACAACGCAAAAGTGTTCAAAAACACGGTGTCAATAGAGGGGACCTTTGGTGCGACAAGCGATGTCCGCGTGAAGAAACCTGTGACTACTGGCGCGTCAACAACTCTCACGTCTGGAGCGACTGTATCTATTACCGCTGCTCAAGTGTGTGATAATTCGTTGATTAACTTCAATCCTGCGACTCCAGCGGTGGGGACGACAACTCTCCCGACTGGCATAACGCTGGCGGCTGATTGTCTTACGACAAACGGGGATTCTGTGGAAGTATTGTTCCGAAATCTCTCTGCCGCAACGACGACCCAACTAAAAGCTGCTGACGCAAGCACAACCCTTATAGGCGAGGCGGCTACCGATGATGTGGTGGCTGCGGCTGGATGGGAGTTGTTAAAGTTTGTTCGTTTGACTGCGACGACGATGGCGGTGTATATCACCACATTTGTTGACGCTGACTGAGTAATTGGTTCTCACTTATCCTCTAAAAGTGCCCCGTTTTCAGTCATCGAAAAACTGCGACGGGTATGATTCACCTTAAAATCACTACTTTTCTCAATTATGGAACAAATTGACAAAGACCTCGGTCTTGAGAATCTTCCACCGGAAGACGACAGCGAGGTTGACTGGAAGGCAGAGGCGACGAAGTTTCATGGGATAGCCACAAGGAACCTCACGAAACTTCAGAGGGCGCAGAAGGAATTTGACGAATATAAAACTCAGAATCCTTTGAAGCCTGAGCCGGTTAAGCCCGAATCTGCCCGCACAGAAGAGAAACAGGGCTTTGACCACGGAGAGCTTGCATATTTGATTGCGAACGGTGTCAACGAACGGCACCACGAGCGATTATTCAAGCTAGCGAAAGAGATGGGAACTGAACTGAAAGACCTTCTCTCTCGGAATTGGGTTAAAAACGAGATAAAGGAACTCGACGAAAAAGCCACCACGCAGGGCGCTACGCCGGAAGGCGGAAAGCCCGCCGCGTCGAAAGACGAGGGAAGCGTGGAATACTGGCTGGCTCGCGAGGAATATCCCGAAAACAACCCCGAGCTTGCTCGAAAAGTGCATAAGGCACGCGGAGAGCAAGAAAAGAAGCAAAACAAGTTTACGAAACAACCCATCGTCTAGTGTCGCCGTGGCCATAACTCTCGTGTAAAATTATGGCCTGGGAAAGAGGAAATACGATCTTACACCCTGTAGCGTGGTCGCTTGAACTTCAAGCCGAGCTTGATGAACCGAATAAATACGAGGATATTTGTGAGGTAATCTACACAAAGGATTACACCATTACTAACCCGTACGGGACGGACCCGACGGTTCAAACAATCACTCGAAACTGCGCGTACGACAACAACCAGATTGTCATTACTACCTCGACCGTATCGGTTACTGGCGTTGCGCTTATCGCGGAAGTCATTGACCGTGCGGACTTGGCACAATCTCGGTATGTTGACCTCATGGGACGCGCGAGACGACAGGCGGTTCTTCTCAAAGAAGCCCTGGAGTCTGCTGTCTACGGAGACCACTCGGCGCGTACTACGGAGATTGGACTTGCCGACCTCACGACTCTTGAAAGTGGGGACGCAACTACGATTACCGTTTCTGGCACCAACATTGATGACATCATCCGAACCGTCTACGGGACTATCCTTGTAAAGGGTGGTGCCGGATTGCTGGAGAGGAATGGTGGATTCTTCGTGTGGCGGCCTTCGGACTTCATGTACCTGCTTGCATTCATGCAGGCGAATGGATTTGCCGTTGCTGATACCGCTTTGCGCGGACAGCAAGGGAACCCGTCGCTTGGCGGAGTGGAGTACATGGGCTTTACTCACTACACTTCAAACCTGCTTACCGCTAATCACGTTATTGCCGGTGTGAAGAAAGCGTACAAGCTCTACATTCTCCCCGATACGTACGGGCAGATCATGATTAACGACAAAGACCCCGGACAAGTGTCTGGCGTGTCCGTCGTTTCTCGTGTGGACTTCATCGAGAAGCTGTGGAACAAGGTTCTGACAGTCGTGTACGACGTGAACGTTGCATAACGTTCGCCCTATCCTTGCGGGTAGGGCAGAGGGATGCGCCCTTCTGCTCTGTCCACAAGACAGAAAGAAATGGAATACAAAGACGTGCATGAAATGGTGAAGAGCGAGACGGCGAAGTTCAGGACTTCCAAGATTTCGCTGATGGATGGGTACGACTGGGGTTTTTACGACCACGTCAGAAAGACGCTTTTGTACCTATCCTCCCGCTATACCGAGAGCAACGATGACCGCCCGTTTAAGAACATCGTGCGCCCGCTTCTCAACCTCCAGCACCGCGCCGAGGGGTTTGATGTGAAAGACATCGTTATCTATGCGGACGAGCAAAAATCCTTCTTCAAGTCCTTCCTTATAAAGAAACGGCACGAGAAGTGGGCATTGGAAAGCGACATAGACGACTTTATTGACGAAATGGTTGAGTCGTACTGCGACTATGGCGGCGCATTGCTGAAATATATCGGGAAGGAGAAGCCGGAAGTCGTGCCTCTTACCTCTATTGCGTTCTGCGACCAGACCGACCTGACGGGAGGGCCGCTTGCGATACGGCACTTCTTCTCGCCGACTAATCTTCTTAAAATGGGCAGCAAGGGGTGGGGAGGCGCAACCGCCACGATGAGCCTGAAAGAACTTATCACGCTCTCGGAGGATTATTACAAGAAACAAGGCGGCGGCGAACAAGTATCCGAAACGCCCGGCAAGCAGATTGAGGTATACGAGGTTCACGGTGACCTTCCGAAGAAGTGGCTCGACAAAGATTATCGGGAGGAAGGCACATATGAGGGTGACTATGCGTACCAGATGCACGTCGTTACTTTTTATAACAACGATAAGGGCGAGAAGAACTACCAGACGCTTTACAAGGGTAAAGAGGAAAGTCCATTCGAGGTTATCCTGAGAGACCCGATTCCGGGGCGGGCACTGGGCATGGGCGGAGTGGAAGAATTATTCCATCCTCAAATGTGGGTGAACCTCTCCGCAATCAGGATGAGGGAAATCCTGGATCATGTTGCGAAGATTATTTACAAGACAACGGACGATGAACTTGCGAAGCGGCAGAACACCAAGAATATGCCGATGGGTCAGATATTGCACCTGAAACAAGGAACGGACATCGCCCAGCTCGATAACACACCCGTCAACCTCGAAGCGTTTGAGAGTTCGATCCGTCAATGGGAGGAATCTGGGAAGATTACCGCCTCCGCGAACGAAAATATCTTGGGAGAACAGCCCCCTGCCGGTACGCCGTTCGCGCTACAGCAACTGGTGACTGCGGAGAGCCATTCGCTCCATGACTACCGGAGGGGGAAGATAGCTTCTTTCTTGGGGAGAGTATATCGGAAGTGGATTATCCCGATGCTCTCGCGTGAATTGAGAAACGAGATAAGTTTTCTCGCGGAACTAGACATGGACGAGGTTCAGGGTGTTGCCGATGCGTTGGTGGAGAATAGGAAGAACAAGTTTGTGCTGGAGCTTATCCTTCGGGGGCAGACCGTTACCCAAGAAGACGTTGATGCGCTTGAGCAGAAGGTGCGCGACGAGTTCATGAAGCGCGGCAACAAACTCTTTATTGAGACGTTTAAGGACGAATTCAAGGGCGTTCCTCTCGGCGTGAAGGTGAATATTGCAGGGAAGCAGAAGAACCTACTGTCTATGGTTGATAAACTGACGAATATCTTTAGGCAGATTATGGCTTCGGTTGATCCGCAAACGGGGGCAAGCGTCTTGGACGACCCGCGGATGGCTAAGATATTTAACCAGATACTTGAATACTCGGGTTTCAGCCCGATTGATTTCTATCGGAATCCTCAACAAAAGCAACCCCAGATTCCCGTTCAGCAAGTAAAACAGCAAGTAGCGCAACCTATCGCATGAAGCTATCGAACAACCGCCTCAAACTAAGTTCTGGCAAGATAGTGCATTTTAAGTCCGCGGCGAAAAGGGCGAGGTTTGAGAGGTTCGCGCAAGCGTATAAGCACGGATTCAGACCAACTAGGAAACTAAAATAATATGGCGACAGTGACAAATCTAAATTTGGAAGCACGGTCTCTGTGCGACGCGGATACAAACTCCTATCAGGACGCGGCGTTGCTTCGCGCCATCAATATGGCGTACGAGCGTGTTGTGGGCTGGCTTATCCAGGCTTCCGGCGACTGGCAGTTTGACGATACGAATTTTACCGACCTTCCAATCGGGCTTGCCACGATGGTGGATGGGCAATATGACTATTCGTTTGCCTCGAGACATTTGGAGATTCGGCGGGTTGCGGTGAAGCATACGGACGGAAAATTCTATTTCCTCGACCCGGTTGACGCATTGAGCATGTCAGACCCCATTGAGACGCTGTATCCAACATCGGGTATTCCAACGGAGTACGACAAGCAGGGCGGCTCTTTATTCCTTCTCCCGGCTCCGGCATCGGGAAGCGTTACGCTCGCAAGCGGGTTGAAAGTTTATTTTGCGAGAACGGCTGACATATTTACATCCACAGAAGTTTCGAGTCCAGGTACGAAAGAACCCGGCTTCGCCTCTCCGTGGCACTACATCCTCTCCTACATGGCCGCTATCCCTTACTGCATGAAGTATCACAAAGACAGAGTTGCCCTTTACAACCTTGAGATTGAGAGAATGAAGCAGGAGTTGATAGCCCATTACACGCGGCGGGAAAGGGATACGGTGCAATATATTTCAACGGGCGGCGTAAGTTTCAAATGATATGAGCTTCACAAACCAAACCAAAAACACGTCCACGTTCAAAAACCTTCTTACGCACGGGAAGGCGACCATCCTGCAGGAGATTGCGGATTTTACCTTTACGGATGTCGTGTTCGCGGACGGCACACAGCTCAAGGACGTTACGTTTTCTGAACTTGTAGACCAAGTGTGGGCCAACCAAACAAAAAATTCGGTAAATTATGTAAACCAAACAAAGAACTAATCTATGAGCATACTTCTAAAACTTGCAACTGATTTTATCGCGGGACTCCTTGTGGTCGCGGGCTTGTTCGTGCCTCAACTGGCTGACTACGGGCAGAACTTCGGCGCGACTATCGCCACCACGAGCTTGTCTAACACCATCAACGAGTTTCGCATCAACGTGAACTCTTCAACGGAAGCCATAAATACGGAACTCTTGAATGTTTCTACCACGATACACGCCTACGGAACTATCGTATCCGAGAACGTTCCTCTTGTTGTTGGAAAGGGAGGGACGGGAATTACAACCGTTGCGTCAAGCGGGCAGATGTTTATCGGGAACGGCTCGGGGTGGTCTATAGGAACCATTACGGCTTCGGGAACGAACACGCATATTTATACGGGCGCGGGGACTCTCAAGATTTCCGCTGACCCTACCGATGTATCTGATATCTATTCGTGGACGGGTCCGCACACATTCTCAAACGCCGTGATTGTAACTGGGACAACCACGCTCGCAAGCACGACAATTTCCACCACCACGATTACGAGCAAGATAACCGTACCGACACCTACTGCTTCAACCGATGCGACTACGAAAACCTATGTGGATACGGGTGATGCTACTTCCGGGTGGTGGATGCAAGCATCTTCAACCATTCCTGCGGGACCGATAGCGTCTTCATCTCTTTCGGGATTTACCGCGACTGGAATGCTCCAAATCTTTTTAGGATATGGTCTTTCAAACGGCGCTTCGCAGGCTGGGATTCAGTTTAACGGGGACACGGCTGCGAAGTATGGAAGCACAGTTGCTGGGGGAACGTCGTGTGCGCTTGCCGCCGCTGGAAGTGGTACATTCCACGTTTCGGGGATGATAAACAACAAATCAAATGTTGAAAAGGTTGGGGAGTTTCTTGTGACAAAATATAGCGGTACTTCTACCATCGCCATTACAAGCGTTGCGTGTGAATGGTCAAACACATCGGACAACATAACGTCTATCAACGTGGTGGACTTTGGTGCCGCCTCGCTCTTTGGAAGTAGTGGGGGCGGGTTTATAAAAGTATTTGGGAGAAACTGATATGGGAAAAACGTACAACGTAATAATCAATCGTTTCAATGGTGGAATGTCCGAGGACAAGAGGGTTCAGGACTTTTCCAAGTTCTCGCTGACGAAACATTCCGATGCCTTTACTTATCCTCACAAACTGGTTCCCCACGTCAAAACAGAACCCGCCTTGGGGTTTTACGACTTTGATGAAATGGATATTGCAAACTTCGTATATGCCCCCTATGGGTCTGGCACTGGATTTCAATTATATGGATATGGCAAGACGAGGGGCGCTAATGTCTATCCGAAGGTGTGGTCTTTGGATATTGACGCAGGAACTCTTGACGATACTCTTTGGGGAGAGCCAGAAAAAGGAGAAGCCAATACGGGACTTCGTGAAGAGGAGGTGTTCTTCTACTACAAGGGATTTATCTATATGTGGGCGAGTGGGAAGCTCATGAGGTACGATACCCTTTCTGGGTCGGGAGGTCAGGTCGACTTTAATAACGCATATCAAACTATCGCATTCACGACCGTTGCTCAACCCATTCATCACCCTGCGGATGACTGCGCCTACTTCTTTGCCGACAACAACGTACACCGCTTGAATGGAACAGTTTTTGATGCTGGCGGTACGACACCGGTTCTTGTTCTTCCTACGAATTTAAGAATAGTGGCGGCGTGTGCTTATGGCAACTTTCTAGCCATTGGATGCGTAACCCTTGGAATCGCAGATGCACGTTCCATTGTATATCTTTGGGATAGAGACAGTTCGCTTGTTACGGTCACTGAAAAAATAGATTTCGGGAGTGGAACGTTGCGGCATCTCGCGAATCTTAATAATAAGTTGATTGGGATTGTCAATTTCTATACCGATAGTGCATATAGCTTAAATAAAGGAAGTGTCGTTATCCGTCAGGGAAGTGGGAATTTCGCGACAACGCTGAATGTTCTAACAACCGACTCTACGGTATCTGCCAATATTAGTTTGCCGAAGTCAAGGATAGTAAAAGATAATAAGCTTTATTTTCCAATGGAACTGACGCTGAACGGCGATGCGAGGCGGGGAATATGGGTTGTTGACGAGAATGGGAAAGCGACTCTTGCCGTTGAGCAGGAGGGCGCATTATCTATTCAGGCTGTCTGTGTTACTGGGAATATATGGTGGATTGTTCATAACGGAGATGGGACTATAAGTCGTTCTGATGACGATGGGGTATATTCAACAACCCTTCCTTCGGTCTATGAAAGTTTAATTATCGGGGGTGATCCTGCAACTCAAAAAAAACTTGTCGGAGTGACGGTATCTACCGAGCCGCTTCCATCGGCGGGACAAGTAGTCCTTAAATACCGGATGAACGAGGAAACGAGTTGGACGACTATATTTACGAATGCGGTAGATAATTCCATCAAACATTCGGCTGTCAATATCGAAAGTTCGGGGGTGGCGCTTCCTACCTTCAGAGAACTCCAGTTGCGGGTGGAATCAACTGGCGGGGCGGTTATAACGGGAATAAAGGCAAGGTACGAGGATTTGGAAGACGATATTTACTGATATGGACGAGGCACAAGTAAGACAAATCATACGGGAGGAATTGAGAAACCTGTTTTTCAGCGACAGGGTGTTGTTCGAGAAGCACCTTCAAATTATGGACGGAAGAAATGTGCAGGTTGGGAAGACCACCGGAACCAAGATAGGCACGGAATCAACGCAGAAGCTCGGATTCTATGGGGTGACACCGGTAGACAAGCCCGATACCATCTCTGACCCGTCTGGCGGCACTACGCAAGACACACAGGCGCGAACGGCGATAAATGCGCTTATAGACAGGTTGCAGGAATTAGGACTACTTACATAACCTATGGACGACGAAAAGAAAAAAGACATATCGGAATTGACGCAGGAGGCGCTTACGGCGGCGAACTCCCCGCTTTCTTTGGACAATCTCTCGCCCACAAGAGGGGTAGCTTTCAATTCGCCCCAGCCGTCTCCTGTTCCGTCGGTAACGATACTCGATTCCTCCACTCCCGAACTGAAACCGACCGCTTCTGATCTAAAGATAAGTGATCTGATAGACCAAATAAGCAAACTCAACGAATCGACGGTAGGGGAGTCGGCTTTCAAGGCTGAACAGGAAACTGCGGCTGGGATTCCCGAGTTGAAAAAGACACAGGCCGACCTCTCGGCACGGCTTAAACTTTTGCAAAACGAGGCGCTGGCGATTCCCCTCCAACTTCAGCAGGAGTTCGCGGGAAGGGGTGCTACGGCTGGAGGGGTAAAACCCTTTGAGGATGCCGCACTCCGCAGAAACGCGATACAAGCCCTTTCCGTGTCGGCTTTCCTAGAGGCATCCAAAGGAAACCTAACCCTTGCAAATGATTTGGTAGAGCAGGCAGTTGCGGCAGAGTACGAACCTCGCAAGGAGAAACTTAGAGTGGAGACAGCGAACCTTGAGCTGTTTCTGAAAGACCCCCTTCGTACTCTAGATGAAAAGAATCGGGCGCAGGCACAACTGGATGCAAAGGCGAAGAAGGACGAGAAGATAAAGCAAGAAGAAGCCGAACAGAAAAACATCTATAATCTTGCGATGAAAGCCGCCGAGAACGGGGCGGACGCGGTGACACTTCAGAGGATTCAGAGTTCTACGACGACAACGGATGCGATAATCAATGCGGGTACGTTCCTGCGGGGCAAACCAAGCACCTCGATTATCGAAGCGGGGGGGAGGAAACTGCTTATCAATGCGGAAACCGGAGAAACGATTAAGGATTTGGGCGGCGTATCCATCAAAGGCGCGGGCAGTCCTGTTTATCAGTCGGAATTTGACTCTGCGGTTGCGTATGTAGAAACGTATGGAGGACAATATAGCGATAACGAATTGCGGCTAGCGTTAAAACGAGATGCGACAAAATTGACTGATGCCGATATTGATGACATTATAGCGGGTCGCCCAAAGACGATTAAAATAAGCCAGATAAAGTCTGCGCTGATGCAAGACCCCAAGACGGTCAGGGAATACTTGCTGAAAAAATACACGACGGACGAGCTTAAAAAGAAAGCCAAGGCCGCTGGGTATACCGCTGGTGGATTTTTGGGCTTTGGTGTCGGGCAGGCGGGCATAGATCAATTCTTGGCGTCGGATAAGGCAATCAATTTGATTAATGAGGCAGTCAATTTGGCCGTTGAAGACTACAAGAAATCTTACGAGCTTGCTGGTTATAAGATAATTGAATAAACCATGCCCCTGCCAAGATTCTCGCAATTTACGAGGGGAGCGAGCGTTGCAAAAAGGAATCTTCCATCCCTGTCCTCGCTATCCCTCAGTCAGCCGCTTATCGGGACAAGCGCATCCACTCCAGTTACGATTGCTCCAGGTCCAACGGTGGTTGAGCGCCTTGCGAAGTTTCAATCTACTATCGGAGCAACCGGTGAGACTATCCCCTTGAGGATTCAAGGAATTGCGGAAAAGACCTTTGGGGGATTGACCCGTTACATCACAAGATTCCCTAGTACGGTTGTAAGAACCGCTCTCCAACTTGATCCGGAAGAGAAGACTTTTGTGGGCGGATTTCTGGCGGATATTGGCAAGAACATAGAATCTATCAACCAGAAACCAAGCAAGACATTCACCGAGATAGGTGAAGAGTTTAAGCAATCGCTCCCGAAGGTTGGATTTTTCAAGGATATGGACCCGACGGCGGCGGGGATAGCCCTGACCGTCATTGACGGCTGGATTGCCGCAGACCTCGTTAAACTCTCAAAGGACTCTCTTTTGCTTGGTGCGCGACAGATTGCCCAAAAGCTTCCAAGAGAATTTTTGTACCAACTGGAGAAATCAAACCTGCCAGCGAAAGACGTTCTCGCGGCGCTTCGCGGCACGGGCAGTTCGCCGGAAGCGCAGAGATTTGTTGCAAGCCTCAATGTTGAAGACGTGCGGCTTACCAAAGAATTATTTACGAGCGCCCGTACCGCAGAACGGCTGGGGGTTGGTATTCAAACCGAAAAAGCAGTCGGGAGAACTGCGATAGGGAAGTTTGCCGGGGTTGAGGAAGCTCCGTCATTCAAAGATTTTACCCGTATGGCTCCCGAGCAACAGCTTCCCGGAATGGCGAATATCGGAAAACCCCAACCGAAGTTTGGGCTTTCTATACAACCGGTAAGGCGCGTTGGCGGGTTGCCAGAAATCCCCAAGAAGTCTGTCTTTCTTGGGAAGGAAGCATATGAGGAGGGACGCGGATTGGCAAAAATATCTCCCCAAAGAGAGACCGAACTAAAAGCGATTGGAGAAAGGGTGAAAAATGCCATCCCCAAAGAACTTGAACCCCTCGCCCAAGAAGCAAGGAAGTATAAGAGTGCGGAGGAGTTTGTGAAACAATTTGAATATCACGGAGGGGCGGCAAAATTAGAGGGTAGAAAATTATCAATTAAGTTTGATAAAAGTGGTGGGATTTTTACTACCCCAAACGAAACAACGGCAGAAACTTGGCGGGCATTAAGAAGTGGAAAAACTTATCAAGTATATCTTGGGGATAGAAAGTTGATTGATTTGACCGAACTAAAAACTGTTGAAAAAATTAAAGGACTTATCGGAACAAAATATACAGTTGATGGCGAAACAGTAGTCTTTACCAAAAATGATTACGATTTTCTATTTCCAGACGGCAAGGCAGATTGGGCAACATTTTCAAATTATATTCCGATGTTTGAAAAAATGGGATATGAGGGGGCAAGAATCAGGGAGGGTTTTAATATAAATACTGCTCTGTGGAAAGATATTGAACCCCTAAAAGGTATAATGACCAAATCCCAACTCACTGACTTCTTTACCCAAGCCACTAAAGGAATAAAAGAAATAGACATTACAGCTTCCATCTCCCAAGCCAAAGCCTCTGGTCAGTCTTTTGATGAGATAGCTATAGAGATGTATAAAAAGGGGTTCAGTGGGAAAGAGATTGGAAAGGAATTACGGGTCGGATTAAAAGCTGAAATTAAGGCAACTAAGAAAGAAATAAAGAATGCCGAAATTGCCGCCGATAAAGCCGCAAAACTTGAAATTAAACAGCAAAAGATTAGGCAAGAGGCAATAGAGAATATCCAACGGCACACGAGGGGAAACACCGACAATTCTATCGCCCAACTAAAGGCGAGAAATCTGTCAGAAGAAGATATAGCCAATATAGTTTTAGAGGACGGCACTAAACTTGTTGATACCGTGAAAGTGAAGAGAACGGCAGACGGCACTTTGTCGGCTGTTATCAAGAAATCCGAAATAGAAAACATCGCCAAGAATTATACCGATGAACTTCCGAAGCAGAAATGGGAAAAGCGGTCTATGTTGGTTGAGGGCGTAGAAGTTCCGATTAAGGCGGCGAGATCCATAGAACTGCCTTATGTATATTTTGAGCGCAAGGGGCTTAGCCAGATTTACGATCCGATTATCCAGTCGGGCAGAGATGCTGAAACGATGAAGAGTTTATTTCTCAAGAGGTTCAAAGATGCAGGACTTTTCAAGGAGGGTGGATGGTTTACGGCTGATAGATTTAACCTTCCAAAATCAGAGGCAGAAGGAGTGGCCAATTATTATCTCGGCAGGCAGGGAAGGAGAGATCCTGTTGCATTGGGCGAATTAAGCGAAAAGAGCAGAAAGTTCGTTGAGATTTTTGACGGCATAATCAAAGAAACAGAAGACAGGTTTTTTGAGGTAGCCAAGAAAATGGGAAAAACGCCCAGTAGGGTCGCTGATTACGCTCCCATAATGACCTCAAAGGACATAAAATTAGTCGATCAAGGCGGAGCAATGGACTGGTTGTTCAGAAATCACCCGGCGTTCTTCTCGTTGAAAGAGAGGGTTAAAATAGTCCCGATAGAGTTATATGAGCTTGATTACAGGGAAGTGGCGGCGAGATGGCTTGACGGCATTACCCAATTCTTAAATTACGGCGAAACCGCGAATAGATTAAAATATCTTATAAACAGCGACCAGTTTAAGGGAATGGTCAAAGAAAATGACTGGCAATTCATTTCCAATTGGCTTAGGGAAGTCACTACTCCCGAATTGCCGACATCGGTCGGCGGACAAGCAGCAAACTCTCTATCCCGCCTATTAAGGAAGGGCGTGGCTATGGGTTCTCTCGGCTTAAACTACGCATCGGTGGCGAAGCAGGCGCTTACCCAAATACCGATACTTGTTATTGAAAAAGCCCTACCGAAATTAAAGAGCCAATACGCAAAAGCATTTGGGGTAGATGTTTCACAACTACCAAGCATTACCAAGAGGCGCGGGGACATAGCCATTCAAGATTTGCAGGGAAAGATCGGCAGGGTATTTACGGGAGCTTTGACGCAGTTTGACAAGAAGAACGCCCAACTTTCGTTGAACGCCTTGCTTGATAAGGAGTATGGAAAGTTTCTTAAAGGGGGCGCGGAGATAACGCCAGAGATACAAAAAGTTATAGAGAAGCGGGCACAGGATGCCATTGATATGTGGTATGGCGGATTCTTCAAGGGACAAAGACCGGAAGCGTTTAGGAAGGAGCTTGGAAACTTTATCCTGATGTTCTTGTACCCCCTGACCTCTCAATTAAACGGGTTTTTCAGACATATTCTTATTGCACAGGGATGGAGCAAGGCAAGGGCGGCGGCCGAAGTATTGGCGGCGGCTGTTGCAATAGCTTATGCGGAACAGGTCATAGAAAACCTGTCTCCGCAGTGGAGCGATGAAGTCGGGATGACAAAAGACACATTGGTATCTTTGTCGGGAAATATACCCTTGTTGTCACAGATAGTATGGGCGGTGGCGACAGAGCAGGATTTGCAGATTTCGCCGGTTATTGGAAACATAAACAATATAGTAAGAAATATCGGCAAGGGTGAGGGCGAAAAAGTCGCATGGGGAATTGCCGAAACGTTTGGAACCCCAAAACAAATCAGAAGAATAAAGGAAGGCCTTGAGATTATGGAAGAAGGCGGAATTACCGATAACGAAGGGAAAATGCTTGCCCCGGTTCAAGATGCTGTGGAATTGACCCGTTCGTTTTTAAGGGGCAAATACGGCTCAATCGCTTCACAGGACTGGTTAAGGAATATCGGCGAGAAATCGGAAGACCGCAGATGGTTCGTCCCGCAGGTTGAATTCTTGCAGAATGGGGATTATGAAAGGAAAGCGGAATTGTATCTGCAGTTTAGCCCAGACGAGCAAGAGGAATTAAGAGATTTTTTGAGTGAAAATCAGCAAAAGAAATTGGATAGCGCATTGAGGGGTGGATTGCCAGCGCTGAGGAATCTTCCACAGTTGCCGGGATTGCACGTGTTGCCAAGCAACGAATTGCCAACTCTTCCGTCCACTAAATTACCGGCACTGCCCGGACTGCCGAAACTATAGAAAAATCGCTTATTTTGTGCTATAATTATCTCTTATGGCTGACGCAAAGTTTGAAAAACTCCAACAGATATTGAACCTCTTGAACGAAGGGCTGACTAAGGCTGATTTCTTAAAAGCCTTTGAGGGCATCTTGAATTACGTCAAGAAAATCCACGAACGCAACGACCTTGAACTTCAGCGATTGCGTGAAACTTACGACGGGCTTTCGGGTGACCTCAAGAAAGAGTTTGCTTCTGCTATAAAAAAGATTGAGGCGAGAATGGACAACGAAAGTATAACGTTGCGGGCACTTTCCGAGGCGGTGGTTGAGAAGATGAACTCTATGCGCGACGGAAAGGATGGGGTGTCTATCCAGGGTCCTGCCGGTAGAGATGGGAAAGACGGGAAGGATGCCGATGAAGAAAAGATTGCAAAGAATGCCGCTCGTGAAATTCTTAACTCTGGCGAGGAAATCCGCAAGTCGCTCGAGCGATTAGAGAGCGATGATCGCTTGGACAAGTCGGCCATCAAGGGACTCGATGAGTGGATGCGGTCTATTGCCGGTGGCAGGAGGTTTGCTATACTTGGCGGGGGGAGAAACGCGGTTGAATATACCGACCTTTCTTCTCTCTTGGATGGCGTTACAAAAACATTTAGCGTCCCCAAGAGACGCTTTGTCGCCCTCATATATTCAAGTTCCCCATTTATTTACCGCCCTACCGTTGATTATACGGGGGACGGGACTGGAACGCTTGCGTTGACGAGCGAGGTCAGCGCCCCCGAGACAGGTCAGTCGCTTATCTTATTCCATTCACGGCTATGAATAAATTATTAACGCTGGTTTTTGTCGGGCTGTTTCTGGTAGTGCCGTTCGTGTTTGCCGCACCGACAAGCACCACAGTACAAAATCTTTATATCACGGCGCTGAAGTCGGCTGGTAATCCGTGCTTGGTTATCGGAGCAACGGGGCTTATTGCGACATCAACCTGCGGCACCGGAGGAGTCGGTGGCACTACAACCACGATTGCCGGACTCCAGCCCGCGACAGATATCTTTTTACTCTCTATGGGAGACGGATTGACGATTGCCACTTCCGCTCCGGGGACGATTACGCTTACAAATAATGGCGTTCTTTCTCTCGTGGCGGGAGGCGGGGTGACGGTGAATAACGCAACGGGGACGGTTACGCTTGGAACTTCAGGGCTTCAGGGAACAATTTCGTTTCCTCTCTCCTACGCCTCAACCACTCATATTTCATTCCCTATCCCCTACGCTTCTACGACGGGAATACAAGATACATTGTCATTTCCGTTGGCATACGGTTCAACTACACATATCTCGTTTCCAATTCCTTACGCTTCTACAACTGGTGTTCAAAACACTCTCTCGTGGCCGTTGCCGTCTGGTTCTACTACGGAAGCTGACCCGATATATTCCGCGAACTCGTATGCGGTTGGGATGGACCAAGGCGTTGCCACCTCCGACTCTCCGTCGTTTGCGACAAGCCTTACGGTGAGCGGAGCATCCCCATCCATTATTAGTGGTAATGGTGGCGAGAACTCCTTTGGGGGCTCATCTGCCATTTTCTACAACGTTGCGGGCGTGGCAATCCAGTTTGCGGATGATGCGGTGGGTACCAATCCATTCGGATACTTGCGGGGCGATACGGAGAACGGCGTTGCCCTTACCGGCGGAGACAATGACGTTTTGAGTATCTGGGTTGCTTCTACGTCGGGAGTTGTATCGTTGAGCAAGGACAACGGGATAACGAATGCGATTTTGGACATCAGTAATATAAACGAGAGCAGGACATTTTCGTTCCCCGACAATACTGGATACTTGATTGCCGTTACCGGAACCGCTACTGGAACTGACAATCAAATCGTCAAGATGGCCGGAGGTGTTCCAGTGTGGGGAACCGATGACAATACGGGGGGTGGAGGAGCGACAACAACCATCAACACAGTAGACGGCCCAACATTTCTCTTCAAGACAGGCGCAAATGACACAAACATCGGACTTGCCCTTGCATCATCTTCCAATCTTTTCACATGGACACCGAGTTGGATAGGTACGCTTGCTGATGCTCGGATAACCTCCGCCGCGAACTGGAACTCGAAAGCGACTTCCTCCATAACGATTTCTGCGGGGTTGGGTCTTTCTGGCGGTGGCGACCTTACGGCGAACCGGACGCTCACGCTGAATATGGCGGGTATCACCTGCGGCGGGACGGACAAGGTATCTTCAATCTCCGCGACGGGGACGGCTATTTGTACAACAGACCAGACGGGTGGCGGTTCAGGCGGCGGACTGACTTCTTCGACTCCATTCTCGATCGGATATGTTCCATACGCGACGACCGTGAACTCTCTTACGAACTCCGCGATATTTCAATCGAACGGCTCGGTCGGCATCGGAACGACGACGCCGGTTCTCAAACTTGGTATTGAGGGGGGTATCTATGCGAACGAGGCATGGGGAAGTGGGGCTTCATTACCTACTGACCTATATAGTTCTGGCGATAGAGCGATTATGTTCTGGTATCCAAAGTTAGCGGCATTTGGGGCATTCGAAAGAGACACCGGTTCACAACTTGAATCTTCTATTGGAGGAGCATCGGCTCTCTTTGGTTATAACAATACTGCAAGTGGATATGCTTCATTTGTCGGGGGCTATAACAACAAAGTGATTGGGGACTATACTGTTTCATTCGGAAGTGAAAATACGGTAGACGGTGATTATAATTCTATTTTTGGCTATAATAATGTGACAACTGGGACTGCTAGATTCGCCTCTATACTAGGCAACAGGAATAGAGTTGGCGGTGGAGGTTCAACAAATGCGGAAGAAGGATTTGCTATTGGATTCAATAATGTCGTTGAAGGAAACAATGCTGGTGCGTTGGGAGAGGGTAACCAGGTACTCGTTGACCCATTCAGTCAATCCCCACAAGATTCGATTGCTATTGGTGATAGTAATGTTATTAGTACAGTAGAGGGAATTGCGATTGGTGCTGGAAACAAGGTAAGTGATGATGTCTATGGTATTGGAAGTGGTGTTGCAATAGGGAATACGAATATATCGAGCGGTACTCAGGCGATGTCTTATGGAAAGTGGGTCAGCACGGTAGCAAAAAATGCACTGACATTTGGGATCGGTGTCAATGCGAGCAAATCACTTTTAAACACTACAAATAATAGTATTTACTTTGGTTCAAGTTCTACCGTTCCAACATTGGTTATTACGGGTAATATAACTAATAGTTTAACTGGTACTGGGAATGTCGGCATCGCCACCACCAACCCCTCCTCAACTCTCCATGTCCTGGGTAACGCCATCGTCAGCGGCATCACTACTACCACCAATCTCTCCATTGGCGCTCTCTCCGGAATTCTCAAAGGAACCGGAGGAGTGGTCTCAACCGCAACCCAAGGCACTGACTACGGCATCATCAACCAGTTGGGAGGTGTCTCTACCTCAACGATTGCTCTGGTTGCCGGAACCAACATCTCCATCGCTACCACCTCAAACTCCATCACCATCAATTCAACCGGAGGTGGCAGCTTCACCACTACAACCATCAATGGCCTCTCCACTACTGCGTACATATTCAATTCAAGCTCAACTCCGCTTGTCATTGCTACTTCTGCGCCCGGAACAGTCCAGTGGGGCGTTGCTGGTGGATATGAGATACCGACTACTGCTTCTACAAGCGCGTGGAATACTGACAATGTGGGAGCTGGCGGTACGACAACTACCATCAATGGTGTTAACGGTCCCGCGTTTGTATTCCTTCAAGGAACAAACGATACCAATATCACGCTTGCCTTAGCTTCCTCCACTAATGAGTTCACATGGACGGTTGACTGGACTGGGACTTTGGCGGATGATCGGATTGCTTCTGCGGCAACGTGGAACGGGATGACTCCCTCCTCAACGCAGGTGATTGCGGGGACAGGGATGGTGGGCGGAGGAGCGTTGACGGGGAATGTGACGCTTACAAATAACGGGGTGCTGAGTTTGACCGGCGGCGGTGGTGTGACGGTGAGCAGTGCCACCGGCACCGTGACGCTTGGCACTTCTGGGTTGCAAACCACTCTCTCATTCCCGCTTGCGTACGGTTCCACTACGCACATCTCGTTCCCTATTCCCCTTGCTTCTACCACAGGGATCCAAGGTACGATTTCATTCCCACTCGGCGTTGCTTCAACCTCGTTGACTGCTGGGCGCAGTCTTACGCTTACAACAAACGACATCGCTATTGATTCCGAAGTCTTCACGCCGATGCTTGCGGGGGTTCTCACGAATGTCTCCACGACCGATAGCGGAGTAATTAGGTGGAAGCGACCGTTAGCGTTTACCATCACGAGGATTTCCTGCGACACAAGCGTTGGCACAACAACCATCCAGCTGGATGAGCGGGCAGAAGCAACCCCGAACACCGCAGGGACAGACGTAATGACCGGCGGATTGATTTGCGATACCAACACCGAAGCCACAACCACGTTTGCTAACGCCACGATAGCCGCCAATGCTCTGTTGAACCTTGACGTGGACGGCATCAGCAATTATACGACCACAACGCTTCACATCTATGCAGAGTACACCATAGACGATTGATGAGTATGAAGAAAAGAATAGCAACAATCTTGATTTTTACGGTCGCTTCTTTGGGCATTTATTTCTTTCCGCTACAAAATGAAAGCCTAAAGGTTGCATTTGCCTCAACCGCTTCTTCAACAACCTACTCAACCGCAGGAAACTTCACGTGGACTGCGCCACTTGGGGTTAGCACTGCGACAGTAGAAGCGTGGGGGGGTGGGGGAGGTGGGGGAATCGTAAATAATAGTGGAGGTGGCGGAGGTGGGGGAGGAGCGTATGCCGCTTCTTCAAGTGTCACCTTAGGCGCGACAACTACTTTTGCAATTACTGTAGGTATTGCGGGTACGGCGGATAATGCTGTTGCGGCGACTAACTCAACCTTTGCTACCACAACTATCGTTGCGAATGCAGGACTTGGAACATCGGACATAAATCCCGCCAAGGGCGGATTCGCCGCGAGTTCGACTGCCGCGGGGGGAGTACGTTATTCGGGAGGCGATGGTGCGATAGGAAACGAAACGAGCGACAGCGGAGGCGGAGGAGGAGGAGCCGCAGGGCCCGCTGGTGTAGGACTTCCGGGAACGCATACAACCACTACGATAGGAGGATTGGGCGGTTATGGAAACAATGGAAGCGGTGGTGCAGGGGGCGCAGGTGGAGACGGAGGAAACGGAAGCGCGGGTGCCGCAAATGCTACTGGCGGTGGTGGAGGAGGAGGCGGTGACGATGGTGCTTACGGAGGCGGAGGCGGCGCACCGGGCGGAGGTGGCGGAGGTTCTGATAAGACGGGAGGAAATGTCGGCGGAGTGGGACAAGTGAAAATTTCTTATGTTATCCCTAGCCCACCTACCGTTGTTCTTAATTCTCCCGACGCTACTTCTTCGGTTGCGGACACGACCCCCACACTCAACTTTACGGGTACGGCAGAGTCCGGTCAGAAAGTGGAATATGAGGTGCAGGTGGCGACGAATATTGGCTTCACCGATGGAAGAACAGAGGATAGTGATACTAATGTAGGAGGAAATTCAAATAATCTCAAACTATATCGTGGTCAGTCTTTCACCGCATCGGTGGGAGGTAAAATTTCTCAAGCAGTATTTTATCTACTAAGTACTGATGGAACTACTGGAAATATATATGCCAAACTTTATAATCTTACTGGAACTTATGGAACAGATAGCAAGCCAACGGGTTCTGCGTTAGCGACTTCTGATGCTTATGACGCAAGTGGACTCACTGGTAGTCGTCAAGCAATAACTTTCAATTTTACTGGAGAAAACCAGTATCAATTAATTCAGGCAACTACTTATATTATTGTAGTTGATTTTAGTGGACTATCGCTCAAGAACGTCAACATAGGTGGGTTTGCTACCACTGACCATTCGGGGAATACTTCTTGTTCAGTTGATGGTTCAACTTGGACAGCCCCTGACTCCCAAGCTGATTTGATGTTTCAAGTTATAAATTCTAAAACTCCTCTCCTTGACATCCTCTCCTCCTCCACCGATGCGGGCGATTTCACCGCTGGACATCCATTTGATTCAGGTACTGCCATTAACTACACCGTGAGTAGCACGAATGCCTTAGATGTTGGAATCACATATTATTGGCGTGTGCGGGCGAAAGACCCTACGGGAACCAATACTTATGGCGACTGGAGCGAAACGAGGAGTTTTACGGTTACGTCGGGAGCTGCGGTCGCGCCCCCACAAAAAAGGTGGATAATCTTGGATTATTAAATAGTCATTATGAACGAGCAAAAAAAGCGGATGATAGCGGTGTTTATGGGCATTATTGTTCTCTTGGCGTTCGGGCTTCTCGCGTGGGACAACTCGCAAATGCACGCAAAGATAGACGAGCTTTCCAAGAAGGTCGCCCTAGAGGGAACGCTGGGGGATAGGGTTACGGCTACCGAGCAAAACATCCAAACCATCGTTCAGTTTCTCAACCGGAGTATTCAAGCGTCACAGCCGAAACCAAAATGAATGAACTCCTGAACATAGTTAATGAGTTTGACGCATTTGCGGTCATAGGGCTGGCACTTGTTGTTGTTTTGATTGTGTTGAGAAGTGGCCGCAACGTCAGAGATATAAAGGACAACCATTTAGGTGAGATTGTCTCGGCACTGAATCGCATAGAGGAAAAACTTGAGAAGATGAATGATGGTATCATTTGGATAAAGTCGAGAATGAACGGTAAGAGAAAATAACCATGATTGAACGCAACGAAGTCAAGGCGCGGGGGCTGATTATTGAGCCGATTGTCCGCGAAGGCAAGAAAAGAAATTACGTGTTCAGCGGGTTTACGAAGATTGCTGGCGAGGTTATAAACCCTACCGGCAACTGGCTCTCATACCTGCCTGTTTTTGAGAAGCAACTAATAGGAGCAGAGGACACTTGGAGTTGCACTGTGTATGGAACTCTATCTGCCCTTGAAATGATTGGGAAAAGATTGTTTGGGATTGAGACAAACTGGTCAGATAGATTTTTGGCGATTGCGGCAAAGATAAGACCGGGCATTGGTGGATCACCGCATCAGACCGCAGAGGCGTTGAGGAAAATTGGAGATGTTATCGAGGTAGAACTCCCTGCTTCTGAAGCCAAGACCGTTGCGGAGTTTTATACCCCCTCTCCCCTGCCAACCTCTCTACTTGCGAAAGCCGAACAGCAATTCTTGGATGTCTACGATTTCGAGCACGAATATGTCTTTGAACCCGACTACGCCCTCTCTGTAAAGCAAGTCCGCCTTATGGAAGCACTCCAGCGTTCGCCGTGTGGAATTTCCGTTGCGGCGTGGGGCGGAACCCGCAATGGCTTATACTACAAACCCGAAGGGGTAAGCGACAATCATTGGGTGGCGTTGGTAGGGTACGAGAAGGATAAAAAATGGATTATCTTTGACTCCGACGACCCGGAGCAGAAGCTGAAAGAACTGGAGTGGAACTATCCGTTTGAAACTGCTAAGGTGTATTACTTAAGGAAGCTGACCCCTGAAGAAGTTGAAGCCCGGCGGCGTGCAAAGCTTTCTATCGTATCAAGGATTTTGGACATCATAGGAAAAATCTTAGGCATACAGGCGTTGCTGATAAAGAGGCAAGACGGTGCAGACCAACCGCCTCTACTTCCCGAACGTCCCTTGCCTGAGCAACCGAAATATTTATGGGACACACCTGAACATACTCGGAAGTCGGTGAGGATTATCTGCGACGAGGAAGGATTGAGCGTGGCGACTAAAAATCTTATCTGTGCCGTGATACAATGCGAGAGTAACTTCAATACAAAGGCTGTTCATAAAAACGATAATGGGACGGTGGATTACGGAATTATACAGGCGAATACCAAGTGGTATATAGGAGAAGGAAAGCCCATTGCTTCCATTGACGAGGCGTTGAACAATCCTGAAAGGTGCGTGCGCGTGATAATTCAACAATCAAAAAAAGGTCGTCTTAACGATTGGGTGTGCTATCGGTCAAATAAGTATAAACAATATCTATGAGCGGATTTCTTCGATTAAATCTCGGTGATCTAAGCAAGGGCTTGGTAGTTGCGGTCTTGGTGGTGGTTCTCGGTGCAATTCAACAGGCGCTTAGTGCGCATGGGCTTGATTTTGCCACGTATGACTGGGCGGCCATTCTTGATGTTGCGTGGAAGGCGGCAGTCGCGTATCTCGGGAAAAACCTGTTGTCCAATGATGAGGGCAAGGTGTTCGGACGGATTGGATAGAAAAACCCGCCGTCCTCAAAGGATATTGCAGCGGGTCAAAAATCGTCATTTTTGGTTTAGCCTCGTGGCTTCATAGATTAAAACGATAGAATGGCGTGTTCGTTGCATTCTTAGTACACAACTTGTTCACAGATAGCATAACTCGCCTCGAAAAGTGTGCTATACTGGCATCTTGATACGCAAGATAGGGGGCAAGGGCTACTGTAGGGCAGTTCAGGGCGGTTGTATGCATTCTGGTCGGAGGTCCGTCAGGGTAGCGCAGTGAGGGCGCTGTCCCGACGGGTTGCTGAACGGTACTGTCCGCGCAACTACCCGGTATGCTTGTCTTTATAGGCAAACTGCTCTTCATAACGGTATCTCTTGGAGTAGGCGTGTATGCAATGCCCGCCAGAACGATTGTTTTGGCACCGGAGCCGAATCAGGGGATCGTTATCGGAGGAGGGAGCAATAAGGATGCGCTGGATATATGGATAGACCAGCTAGAGGTGAAGGAGCTGGACTTCAACCACGGGAGGGAGAAGTGTATTGTTGATGTGAACGGAAAGGAAAGTTGCTCCTGTTTAATGTTCCAGCGCCGGACATTTGATAGGTTCGCAAGTCAGTTCGGAATAAGCACCACCACAGAATCATACTTAGATTGTCTGACCCAAAAGAAAGTCGCGCGGGAAATGATTTTGGAAAATTATGGAAACTGGTCTCATTGGTACCACTCCGTCATTGTCCGAGGACTCGGCAAGCCCCCCATTGGCTTTGGGGATTAGGCTCTTTGGGAAGCAGAAAGAAACACAGAGATGGTCGGGCGGCGAGGCTTTAGAGTTTCCCGATTGCAAGGAATGGCAGGACCCAAAGACAGAATGGCAACGGAATAACTTTAGAGCATTTGAATCCTTTGACATCTTAATGTCGGAGATAAAAAAGGTATTCGTGATAGACTTGCTTGTAAAGGCGCGGGATGTGTACAACCTTTTTAAGGGTGGAATATCGCTCGGGCAGATAGGTCTCCGCTTCAAAATATCAAAGCAACGGGTATGGATGCTCAAGAACCTGGGGAGGAAATTGGTGGATAACTAATTTGATTATTCCGATATAGGGTGTATAATGTAGGCATGGTCAAAACGGTAAGACAATTTAATACTTTTAGTCACCAGCAGTCCGCTGTTGTTTATGGGTTCTTACCGACCCTGACCGACGACAGCGGACTTTTGGTTGCTAAGTATGTATAAAATAGAGGACATCATCAATAAGGTCCACTGCGCGGACTGCCTTGAGTTTATGAAGCAACTGCCCGACAAGTGCGTGGATTTGGTGTTGACCGACCCGCCGTATGGGATAAAAATGGATAAGGGATTCGAGGGATTCGAGGGATTCGGAGGATTCGGGACTCCTATTCCACGTAAAAGATATGAAAACGATGACTGGGATGCAGATAGACCAACCGAGGAATATTTTTCTGAGATGCTTCGTTTAGGGAAAAAAATATTTATATTCGGTGGTAACTTCTTTGCGGATATTCTTCCCCGTTCAACGCATTGGATTGTATGGGATAAGTTAAACACAATGCCGTCTTTTGGTGATTGTGAACTCATATGGACGAATGTAGATAGAAAATCAGTGAAGAAAATTACCCACTTGTATAATGGTTTGATTGGAAAAGAGGATTGGCGAGCGCACCCCACCCAAAAACCGTTAGAACTTTTGAAAAAGATAATTGTGAATTATTCA